>JAEEGL016923191.1_pt1 | contig 30041 bp, 26 predicted proteins | sample 9134231 | NCBI WGS metagenome assembly JAEEGL01 (sample SAMN16246548, study PRJNA631951) | gut metagenome | biome: gut microbiome; feature: rumen; material: fiber-attached | host: Bos | place: Iran: Karaj | collected 2018-10 | reverse complement strand
TGCGCCAACAACGGCGCCGAAGACAGGACCCACCGCAAATCCGGCCGTCAGGACCGGAATGTGCATGGGAAGAAAGACGCTTCCGGCGTTGGGGATCGCATGAAATGCCTGAGGCAGAATGACACCCATCGCCAGCATTAAGGCCGAAAGGACCAGCTGTTTTGTTTTGTTGTTCATTGTTTCCTCCATAAGAAAAGGTACATGTTCTGTACCTTTTGATTGTTTCCAAGCATTTCTATGCTTCCCTTCAGCTTCCTGCTGACGGAATTACTATAGCTTCCCGGGCGAAAAAACTCAAGCCGTCTGCCCGTCCAGTTCCGCCAGCTTTTCCAGAAGCATGGGGATCAGGGAGGTGATAGTCAGATCGCTGATGCCGATGATGAAATTCTCGCAGCGGTTGATCGGGATCAGCAAACGCGTGGCCTTGCTCTGGGCAACCGATAGCGCCATCCTGGGCGTCACTTCCCCGTAAAGGGAATCCGCGATCACGATGCCTATGGGACCGATGATGACATCGGCATCCCGGGCGTTGACCGCCACCGCGTTTTCCCCGGTGGCACTGATGTCGGCGCCGGCCTTGCGCATCGCATTGGTCGCTTCGCTGTTGGTTCCCACCGCGATCAGGGTGTCTCCCTTACGGTTGTTTCTGATCTGGGTGATGATCTGTTTTCCCAGACCGCCGCCCTGGGCGTCAATGATGAGGATCTTCATGTTCAGATCGCGTTGGCGGCGTCATAACCGTCCCAGATGGCTGCCATGATGGTCCTGGCCTGCACCGCATCGCCGATCTCGCTGACCTTCAGGCCGGCTTTTTCGGCTTCTTCCTTCAGGGAATGGGCACGGAAGCCAAGTGCCGAAATGACCGTCTCTGCTTCCAGGGTAACGGTCTTTCCGTCATGCTCGCACACAACGGCGCCGTCCTTGATCTCGACGACCTTATGGCCGGTATAGACGGAAACATTATGCATTTCAAAGAGATCTTTGATCATCTGGGCGTTGGGGATAGGGGCCGGCACGCCGGAGGAAAGGATATTATCCAAAGCCTCCACAACGCAGACCTTCTTGCCTTCCAAGGCGCAGTCGTAGGCGATCTCGCATCCCACCAGTCCGCCGCCGATGACGATCACCGAATCCTTGATCTGTTTCGGATCGTCAATGGCGCTGATGGAATCCACGGTCTTTTCCAGTCCGGGAATTCTCGGACGGGAAACATCCGAACCGGTGGCCAGGATGATCTCATCCGCCTCAAACTTGCGCAGGGTCTCTGCATCCGCTTCACAGTTGAGCACGACCTTGACCTTCAGATCCTTCAGTTCGTTCTGATACCAGCTGTTCAGCTGGGCAATTTCCTTCTTAAAGGAATGGGCGCCGGCCTGGATCAGATGGCCGCCGAGTCTGTCCGATTTTTCCAGAAGGGTAACTTCATAACCGCGCAAGGCCGCGACTCTTGCCGCTTCCATGCCGCCCACACCGCCTCCGACGACCAGAACCTTCTTGTCGCCGTTTTTCGGTCTGAGTTCCATCGTTGTTTCCCGGGCCGCCGTCGGGTTGACCGCGCAGCTGGCCGGCTTGCCTTCGCTGATCAGACGGTTAAAGCAGCCGATATTGCATCCCAGGCAGGGACGAATCCTTTCCGGAGTGTTGGCATAGACCTTGTTCGGCAGATCCGCATCGGCCAGAGAAGGTCTTCCCAAAGCGATGCCGTCTATCTTTCCGCTTTCCACGGCTTCTTTTGCCTGATCGGGATCCTGCATTCTTCCGCCGGCCACGATCGGAATCTTCACGGCTTCTTTTGCCTTTTCAGCCAAAGCGATCATGAAGCCCTGCGGCATGTACATGGGCGGGCAGGCGTAATAGAAGGAATCGTAAGTGCCGGTATCCACATCCAGCACGTCGTATCCGTACTTTTCCAGAAGTTTCGCGATCTCCACGCCTTCTTCCAGGGTTCTGCCGACTTCCCCTTCTCCGGTGATCGTGCCCTGGTTGACACCCTTGATGAAGGTCTCCAGGCTCAGACGCATGCTGACGGGGAAATCCTTACCGCAGGCTTCTTTGATGCCTTCCACGATTTCTCTGGCCGCCCGCAGACGGTTTTCCAGACTTCCGCCGTATTCGTCATCACGATGGTTGAAGAAGCTCATGCCGAACTGGTCCAGAAGATAGCCCCAGTGCATCGCATGGATCTCCACACCGTCATAGCCGCATTCCTTGGCGATTTTGGCTCCCTCTATCATCAGGGAGATCTTGGTCTTGATCTGTTCCTTTGTCAGCGCCGGCGACATCACGCCCGGGCTGTTCCAGACTTCCGCTTCACTGGGAGCGGGCAGGCCGGGATAGTTTCTTCCCAGACCCATGGAGATCTGGCAGAAGATCTTCGAGCCGGCTTCATGTACCGCCTCCACCAGTTTTTTCGCTCCGTTTTTCCAGCCGGGCGTCTGAGTGATGACGGGTCCCAAAGCCGAGAACGGGTCCACCACGCCGTCAGTCGCGCTGGCGCCCGGAATGATCAGACCGAAGCCGCCCTTGGCGCGCAGGGCGAAATAGTTCACCGTCATGTCGTTGTAGGACTGGTTCTCATCGTAGAAGTCGCCCATTGTCATCGGCGCCATCACGTAGCGGTTGGGTACGGTCAGCTTGCCGATCTGAAAGGGGGTGTTAAGAATGCTGTAATCTTTCATTTTCTTTCCTTTCTTTATTATTCAAAGCACAGCCCGACCGGACAGTGGTCGGAACCGTAAATGTCATCGTAGATGAAGGCGTCTTTGACGCGGGGCAGAAAATCCTTTGAGACAATGAAATAATCGATCCTCCAGCCCACGCCCCGCTGACGGGCCATGGAACGGTAGCTCCACCAGGAATATTTCACCTCTTCCGGATAGAGTTCCCGGAAGGAATCCTTAAATCCGCTTTCCAGCAAGGCCGTCATCTTTTCCCTTTCCTGGTCGGAGAAGCCGGCGCTGAAGTGGTTTTCGTCCGGATTCTTCAGATCGATCTCGTTGTGGGCGACATTGAGGTCGCCGCAAAGGATCACGCTTTTCTTTTCCCTCAATCCGTTCAGATAGGCGCGGAAATCGTCTTCCCACTTCTGCCGGTAATCCAGCCGCAGAAGCCCGTCCTTGGAATTGGGCGTGTAGCAGCAGACAAGATAGTGGTCCTCAAACTCGCAGGTGATCAGCCGCCCCTCATGGTCATGCTCCTCTATGCCCATGCCGTAAAAAACGCTGAGCGGCTCTTTACGCGAAAACACCGCCACCCCGCTGTAGCCCTTGCGCTCGGCGCTGTTGAAATACTGGTGATAGCCTTCCATCTCCAGCTTTAATTGATCCGGCTGCATCTTGGTTTCCTGCAGACAGATCGCATCGGCATCCATCGCCTCCACAAAAGGAGCAAACAGATCCTTGTTAACAACCGCCCTGAGGCCGTTGACGTTCCATGAAACATATTTCATATTCTATTCCTCATACACGACATAGCCGTCTACCATGACCAGTACCGGCTTTGTCTTTTTGATATCCCTGCTGTCGATGCGGAAGATGTCGCGGTCGCAGATGACCAGATCGGCATCATAGCCCTCCTTCAGTCTTCCCTTGCGTGCTTCCGCAAATTCCGCATAGGCGCTCTCACAGGTATAGCCATCCAGGGCTTCGCTGACGCTCATCTTCTCTTCCGGCTGATAACCACCCTCGGGGAAATCGTCATAGTCCGTGCGGTTGATAGCGCAGTGCAGGTTCAGGAAGGGATTGCAGCTTTCCACCGGGCAGTCCGTACCCAGCGACTTGTGTCCCTGGAATGTATGGAAACCGTAGGATTCCCTTGCTCTTTTTTCGCCTACCCTGTCTTTGATCATGTGAATGTCGTATTCCAGAAAAACAGGCTGAATAAAGGCAAGCTGTTTTCTTTCTTCCATCTTTTTCAACTGTTCATGGTCGCTGATCTGCACATGGATGATGCCGTTGCGGTAAGGATTTCCGCCCTTTCCCGCTTCCTGCAGACTGTCGCTGACCTCTTCCAGGGCCCTGTCCCCGATCGCGTGAATGACGGCCTGCATTTTGTAACCGTTGGCCAGCGCCACCCACTTGTCCATTTCCTCTCTGCTCATGACACAGATCCCGCAATTGCCGGGATCGTCGGAATACTCCTCTTTCAGTAAGGCAGTCCGGGCGCCCAGGGAGCCGTCCTTGTAAAGCTTCAAAGGGCCCGCCTTCAGCCAGGGGTCGTTTTCTTCAAAGCCGTACTTCTTTTCCTTCAATACTCTTTCAAAGGATTCCAGATCCTTAAAACCGCTCTGCAGGCGGTATTTCAGAGGCGCCTTCTGCTCCTCATAGAGCTCTTCCAGCGCCAGGCGCATTTCTGTCTGTTTTTCAAAATCATCGATGTCATTGCTCTGGACGGAGGTCAGCCCGTAGGAAACACACGCGTCCATCGCCTTGAGAAAGATTTCCTTCATTTCCTCACGGCTGTATTGCGGCAAAAGCGCCAGGGCCTGGTTTACCCGCTTTTCCGAAAGCATTCCGTTGGGACTTCCGTCTTCAAAGGTGTAGTAAAGACCGCCCTCTGTCTGTCTGCTTCCCTTTTCAATGCCCATCTGTTTCAATAGGAAGGAATTGGCGACCGCATAATGACCGCAGACACGCTGAAACAGCACGGGTATGTCATCAGCGATCTTATCCAGATCGAAACAGGTGGGAAGATCCTTCGGATCCGCAAACCCGTCTTCGGACCAGCCGCGGGCAAACACGGCTTTGGCGCATCTGTCGGGATATTCTTTCTTATAGCGCAGCGCTCTTTCCACCAGATCTTCCTTGGATTTCAGACGGGAAAGATCGCATTGGAAAAGCGTTTTCCCGAAGTTGAAAAGATGCATGTGCGAATCGTTGAATCCGGGAACGACAAGCCTCTTTCCGGCGTCGATGAGTCTGGCGTTTTCCGCCTCCATCAGCACCTCTTCGTCACTTCCCGTCCTGATGATGATGCCGTCCTCAATCAGCAAGGCCTGCACGAAACGGTCCTTTTCCTGATAGATTCTGGCGTTGTAGATGACTGTTCTCATACTCAAATTATACTTTAGGACGCCCTGGTAAAAAAGCGTAAGAAAAAAGAAAAGACTACGCGTCTTTTCTTCTGATCTCCGCCTTCTGCACGACTTGGGGATCCTTCAGCCTTCTTTCCAGAAGATCACGCAGATAGCCGGCAAAATAGCGCCGGTTTTTCTTTTCTCCCGCTAGCATCTTATAACCTATGCCCCTGAAGAGATAGTCGTCGCTCATCACGGTATAGAGCCTGTCTTCTTCGATCTCTTTTCCGTCCACAAACAGCGTATTCTCTTTGATCCGGACATTATGGCTGAAAGCCAAAGTGCCCAGCACCTCTCCCCGGAAACCGGGGCCTATGCCGCTTTTATGGATGAATTCTTCGTCCAGGGAGGCTTGCAGCGCTTCCTTTATCTGTCTGCCCGTCCATTTGATCAGGGCGGGATTCAGTATGGAAGGACAGGCTTCCAGAAGCGAAAGCCGGCTGATCTCCTTCGGGATGTCCTTGTTCAGTACGCCCTGATGTATCATTGCGAAATCACAGGGATGCTCCGCGAAAAGACAGTCCGCCAGGGCGTTGGCGGCTTCGCACTCTCTGAAGGGATCCGCTTTCAGATCTTTGGGCAAAACATACAGGATCTCTGCCAGCTGTTCTTTTCCCGCTTCCTCCAGTTCTCTGACGCGCATGAGCCACTTATTGCCGGGTTTTATTTCCGGGGAACTATTCTTTGCCCTGACACTGCATATCCTGTTTCCATCCAGCTCCAGCGTGATCTTTCCCAGATGCTGAGCCCATTTCCCGGACTGGTGAATATGGCATCCGCTGACCTCTTCCGTTTCCTCCAGCAGATCGTGACTGTGGCCGCCCAGGATGAGATCGATTCCCTCAACGCTTTGGGCCAGTTTTCTGTCTTCCGCAAGCCCCGCATGGGAAAGAAGCACAACGATGTCGTAATTGCCTTTTTCCTCTTCCAGAATGCGCCGTATGTCTTCTTCCGGACTATGCACCTTCAGATTGACCAGCGCGCAGAATTCCACGCTTTCGTCATCGATGTCCCAATACGGGCTGACGCCGATGATAAGAAAGCGCAACCCCGCCTTTTTCAGAAGAATATGGCTTGTCAGTCCCTCTACTGCTTCGTCTTTCAGTGTCCTCACATTACAGCCAAGAAGCGGCAGTTCAGAGCTCATCGAAAGGATCGCTTCCTGACCCGCCAGATACTCGTTGTTTCCGGCCGTGACCGCCTGATAACCCGCCTCTTTCACTAAGCGCAGGGCAAAGGCGCCCTTGGATCCGGAGACCAAAGGCGATCGCTCATCCGCCAGATCGCCGGAGTCCAGGATGAGATCTTCCTTTCCGGCGTTTTCTTCCAGCCAGTCAGCAATGGCTGCAAAGTTTTCAAAACGGCTGTGCACATCGTTTGTGTGCCATATTGTTACTTTCTTCATGATCCGTACACGCTTTCCACCTGCCGCACAAGCCTCTCTCCCGCCTGACGGTCATATTTCACATAACGTTCATCCTTTATGGAAGCCTCCGGTTTTTTCTCCTCAAAGCGCACCGCAAAGTCGATGAGCCGGTCCGGAAGACACAGGACCTTATCCGGACACAGCGTTCTGACCATGACCAAAGCGATCAGAAGATCGCCATAGATCGAAGCATGTTCCCCGTCTTTGAAAAACAGGTCTATGTCCTTTTCTTCCTTGAGGACTTTCTGCCAGACTTCTCCCACCCTGGCCAATAAGGCGTTCGACTCTTGCGCCATCTGATTGTACACGCGTATCATCTTTTCCTGGTTTTCCGGAAATCTCTTTTCCGCCCAGGTCATGAAAAACACCGGTTTGACGCCGCAGGCTCTGGCCAGTTCTGCCAGTTCCTTTCCTGTCTCCAGGGTGCTTTTTTCATCAGGAAAAGGATGGGCCGCCTGCTGGAAGACGCAGTAATCGTAATTGCCGTATAAAAGCGCAAAGCGCAGGCTGAAGTATTCCTGCCTGTGCCATTCCAGCTGTCTTCCGGAATAGGCCAGCATGCCCACTTCACAGCTCTCCCCCGTGCTTTTCTCCCAGACGTTTTTAAACAGATAAGGCATGTCGTTCATGTAGGTGTGGCTGTTTCCGACAAATAAAACTCTCATAAGCACCTCTTTTCATCAGAAAGACCCGGAATGCTTCTTCCGGGTCTATGGATCAGTAACGGGCAGAGCTCTGCAGTATGCCCAATAACATCGTCAGTACCGTTCCCAACAACATCATCAGGATCAGAAAGATGACGACGATTTTTCTTGTGTTTTTCATCAGGACCTCTTGTCAAAGGTGTGCCGGCACTTCGGGCAGGTCACCACGATGGCGCCTTTCCCCCGCGGCACGCGCAGTTCACTCTTGCAGTAAGGGCATTTGAAATACTTGTAGTCCTTCTGCTTCCGTATGCGTTCGATCTTTTTGCGTATCCTGTCCGTAAAAGGCCGCCACACAGCCAGAAACTGCTGGTTCTCCGTTCGCCTCTTCTGCAGATTGCGGGAGAAGAAGCGGAAAAGATACAGAACACAGGGGACGTATGTCAGCGCGCTTAATAGCGTCGAACGTATGTGAAACAGGGACATCAGAAGCGACAGGAAGATGTAGAGACAGAACAGGAAAGTCCCGAAGGCATCGTTTCCGTATCTCTGCGCCATGAAGCGGCGGAAATCTGCTGCCGCCTTTTCCAGAAACTTCTTCATATCTCAGAGATTTTTCCCCAGAAACTTCGAAGTCACATCCACCAGTCTTTCCGACTGGTCAGGCTGGTTATCCCACAGGCCGAATCCGTGATCGGCGTTATCGATGTAGACATAGTTCAGCCGGCATTCGGGATTCATGCTCTGCAGGGCGATGCCGCCGATTTCCGGCTTTACCATCGTATCCGCCGCCCCCTGCACATAGAGCAGGTTCTTCTTGAAACGGCTCAGGTCGGCGATGGCGTCATGCTTCAGATCGGCAAAGAAGGCCGGGCTGATCTTTTTCTGTTCGCCAAAGGGATCGTCATAGATGATATGGCCGTCCCTCTGCGCCTGTTTTTCCAGATCCGCCATGTGTTCTTTGTTTCCAAACAGGCTTTCAAACCCGTCAAAACCCTTGGTAATTGCCGGCGCAAACAGGGCCATGGCCTCTACTTCCGGATGGACCGCAGCAAACTGCACCGCTGCCCGTCCGCCCATGGAATAGCCGACGACACCGATCTTTTTTTCGTCGATGCGGTAGTTTTCCTTCATGTAAGCAAGACAGCACTCCATGTCCGTCAGGTTGTTGGAAAGACAGTAGGCGGTATAGTCTTCGTCACTTTTGCCGCAGCCGGAAAAGTCCATCATGATCGAGGCGATGCCGTTGCGGGCGATGTTCTTGGCGATCAGCGTGAAGCGGGAACCTTCCGTTCTCTCCGCTCCGAAGCCATGCGCAAAAATCACCAAAGGCATCTTCCGGGATGTCTGGGGAATGATGACAGTCGCCCGGATGATAGCGCTGCGGCGGGAAGGGATCTCCACTTCCTTTTCCTCATAGTCGCGTATGGGCCGCTGGGAGTAATAATAGGCAGCACCCGCTCCCACAGCCACACCGGCTATGAAGATGTTGCGCGCCAGTTTTCTTCTTCTTTTCTTCTTATCGGTCATAAGCCTCCTTATTCCACAGGGTATTCCCTGAGATACAGTTCATAGTATTCGTCATAAGTGAGTCCGCTGTCCTGGACTTTTTCCGCCAGTTCTCTGCCGAGATAGCGGTAATGCCAGGGTTCGTACTCGTAGCCGGTCACGCTCTGATTCTGGACAGTGTAGCGAAGAATGAAGCCGTACTCGTGGGCATGGCTTTTCATCCATTCGTACTGCGGCGTCTCGTCAAAAGAGGTGCGCGGCTGATCGGTCGCGGTCACATCGGCCGCCAGCCCCGTCTGATGCTCGCTGCTTCCGGCCCGGGCCGAATAATTGTCCGCCCATTCCTGACCGCGGTTTTTGACATAGCGGTTGTAAAGGTTTGCCTGGGTCTGGTAGCTGCGGTAGCCGCTTGTGATGTAGATGCCGGCCAGACCGTCGGCCTTCATCGCCTGGACCAGACTCTTGAAGGCGTCATAGGCTTGAGGATGCAGACTGACTCCCTCGCTGGCGTAGATGACGCTGCAGTTGACCAGTTCGGGAACAAAGGTCGTTTCCAGATTGTGGTACTTGTTGACCAGGATGTCGGAGGCGTTCTGGTCCTCTACGGTTTGCGAATTCTCATAAAACAGGGTATAGCTGTTTTTAATGAAGGGTTCCTTGCCCCGGTTGGCGAGTACATCCGCGATGTACTCTTCCAGATTCTCCACGTTGTTGTAGACAAGCAGAGGCGTCATTTCCCTGAATTTCAGGGCCGCAAAGCCCTTGAGAAGTTCGCTTTCTTCGTAGCCCTTTTTCATCAGTACATGCTTCAGGCGGATCAGGTCTTCATCGACCTCCGTATTGACAAAATAGAGTTCGAATTCCTCGCCCACCTGAATGCCCTTGGCCATGTTTTCATCAAAGGCCTTGGAGTATTCCCGGGACAGGACCGCCCGGCTCAGCCGCTGTTCGCGTATCGTGCGAATGCTTTCCTTGCTGTAGCCGAGATTGGTCAGCCGTATGCGGTCAACCAGGGGGATGAAGGTGGTGAACACCGACACGACCAAAAGGATCACGGCCAGACCGTAAAGCCCGTAGCGTATTTCTCTTCTCAGTCTTCTTCTTTTTCTTCTAACCTGCGTGACTGTCATTGTACTCTCTCTTTTTCCTTTTCATTATAGCACAGAAGCCCTTTGGGATTTCCGGGATAAGAAAAAGGCGCCGGAGCGCCTCTTCTTTTTAACTGGTGTCCCGCCAGGGACTCGAACCCTGGACCCACTGATTAAGAGTCAGTTGCTCTACCAACTGAGCTAGCAAGACATCTCTTTGTGCTTAATTATAATAGCACAACCCTTTTCGCATTTCAACAAAAAATCGCATCCGGTTTTTTCTGTATGGAAAACTCCTTTCAGCGGTATAATGAAAGCAGAAAAAGCCGGAGGTTTTATGAAATACAATTTTGACGAAATCATCGACCGCGTCCATGAGGAAGGATCCTACAGTTCCAAATGGTCGGAAAACGAACGGATGAGCAAGATGTTTCTCAGCGACACGCTGCCAGAGGACAGACTCTGCTTCTTCTTGGCGGACATGGATTTCCGGGTGGCCCCCGAGATCCTGGCCGGAATGCAGAAAGTGCTGGATCACGGGATCATGGGCTACTCCCAGCCTCCCCGTGCCCAGTTTGAAGCGGTAGCCAGATGGATGAAAGACCGTTTTGACTGGCATTTTGATCCCGATCATGTCTGGATATACCGCGGAGCTCACGCGGCCATCGTGGACTGCATTGAGCGCATGACCAAGCCGGGAGACGGCATCATCGTTCTGCAGCCTTCCTATTACTACCGCATGGATGTCACCGGAACGGGACGGCACTATGTCGGCGTGCGCATGAAGAACGATCACGGCTACTACACCATAGACTGGGACAGACTCATTGAAGACTGCAAGGAGCCGACCAACACGATGCTGATCATGCAGCAGCCCCATAATCCGTCCGGACGGGTCTGGAACAAGCAGGAGCTGGACAGGCTCTATGAGATCACGCAGAAATACAACGTCATCATCCTGAGCGATGAAGTCCACATGGACCTCAAGCGCAAGGAAGTGACTGTGGAGCCGCTGATGAAATATCTCGGTACCAAGAACATCGTCGGCATCACCGGCATCAACAAGACCTTCAACCTGGCCGGACTGGCCGTGACCCATGTCATCGTGGAAGACGAGGAACTTCTGGCCAAGATGCCGCAAAGCCATGGCGGATGCACGCCTTTTGGCATCGCGGCGACCATTGCCGCCTACACAGAAGGTGACGCGTGGGTGGATGAGCTGAACGAGTATCTAGACGATGTCATCGACTACGCGATCGACCGTTTCCATAAGGAACTGCCCAAGATCCGCGTATGGCGGCCGGAGGGGACCTACATCCTCTGGCTGGACTTCCAGGACTTCGGTCTGAGCGAAGACGAGCTGAATCAGAAACTGGCGGGTGAAGCCCATCTCGGTTTCTCCGACGGTGCCGGACTGGAAGCGGATGAAGGCGAAATGTACAGACGGATGTGCATCACCTGTCCGAAGTCCGTAGTCAAGGAAGCCATTGACAGAATGGTCAGGGTTCTTGGCTGAAACAAACGGTCATAAAAGAAGCGCTCTGGTATCAGAGCGCTTTTTGATTCCGTCTTTTATTTCTGGAAATGCTCTTCCAGATAGGTCATCAGTTTCCCGTCCACCTCCAGAATGAGGCAGTCATCGATGAATTCCTCCGTCTTATCGTTGTAGAAGCCGGCGAAATTGACCAGATAACACTTATTCTTGTACCGGAACAGGCTGTAATTTGCCCATTCCTGACCGGAATCTTTTGTAAACAGGATATGCCAGGCTTCGGACACGACGGATGCCAGCGCGTCTTCCTTTCCCCGTTTCTCCAGATATCTGCCCCAGGTCATGGCCGGTTTTGTCTGATAGAGGTATTCGTACAGAACCTCTCTGTCCTCTTCTTTCATATGTTCGCTGTAGCCCATGACGCCGACATTGTAACTGATATCGTCATAATAGTCCTGTTCATGAAACAGCTCTTTCGGATCGATGTCCGGAAGCTCTTCCGGCGCTTCTTTTTTACAGGCAAACAACAATCCCAGCAACAGGATCAGTACGCAAAAAACCGCTTTCTTTTTCATGTTCTTTACTCCTTTTGGATGATTCTGTCATTCTCTCTGTCTTTATTCTATCATCCCCCCTTTTTACGCAAAGAAAAGGACCGCACTTGCGGTCCTTTTGTTTCGCTTTTGGCTGATTACTTGAAGATCTCAGTAACGTTGCCGGCGCCGACAGTTCTGCCGCCTTCTCTGATGGAGAAACGGGTTCCCTGTTCGAGCGCGATAGGCGCGATCAGTTCGACGTCAAGGTTGACGTTGTCGCCAGGCATGACCATTTCGGTTCCTTCCGGTAACTTGATGACGCCGGTGACGTCAGTGGTACGGAAATAGAACTGAGGACGGTAGTTGCTGACGAACGGAGTATGACGTCCGCCTTCTTCTTTGGTCAGAACGTAGACCTGGGCTTTGAACTGGGTATGAGGAGTGATGCTGCCGGGTTTAACCAGAACCTGTCCGCGCTGGACCTGGTCACGGTTGATACCTCTTAACAGAGTACCGACGTTGTCGCCCGCGATGGCTTCATCAAGCAGCTGACGGAACATTTCGATACCGGTAACAACGGTTTCCTGGGTAGGCTTGATACCGACGATCTCAACCTTGTCGTTCATCTTGAGGACACCACGCTCCACACGGCCGGTGGTAACGGTACCACGTCCGGTAATGGTCATGACGTCTTCGATGCTCATTAAGAACGGCTTATCGGTTTCTCTGACAGGGTCAGGGATGTAGTTGTCGCAGGCATCCATCAGTTCCATGATGGAAGGAGTCCATTCAGGATCGCCTTCACCGGCCTTTAAGGCGGAGCCGCGGATGACCGGGCAGTTGTCGCCGTCGAAGCCGTACTCGTTCAGAAGCTCTCTGACTTCCATCTCGGAGAGGTCGATCAGTTCAGGGTCGTCGACCATGTCGCACTTGTTCAGATAAACAACGATGTAAGGAACACCGACCTGACGGGCGAGCAGGATGTGCTCACGGGTCTGAGGCATCGGGCCGTCGTTGGCCGCGACAACCAGGATCGCGCCGTCCATCTGGGCCGCGCCGGTGATCATGTTCTTGACATAGTCAGCGTGCCCGGGGCAGTCAACGTGCGCATAGTGACGCTTTTCGGTCGAATACTCGACGTGGGCGGTGTTGATGGTGATACCACGGGCTTTTTCTTCCGGGGCGCTGTCGATCTGATCGTAAGCCATCTGTTTCGACAAGCCCTTTTCCGCTAAAACCTTGGTGATGGCGGCTGTTAACGTGGTTTTGCCATGGTCGATGTGGCCGATGGTACCAATATTAACATGGGTCTTAGATCTGTCAAATTTCTGTTTTGCCATTTCGCAAATACCTCCTATGTTTTGGTTGCGCTATATACGCATATATTTTAAGATAAAAGCCTTTCTAATTCAACAGGAATCAGTCAGCAGCTTTTTTCTTAGAAACCTTCTCCGCAATGCTCTTGGGCACTTCACTGTAGTGCGAGAACTGCATCGAGTAATTCGCCCGGCCCTGGGTCAGAGAGCGCAGGTCTGTCGCATATCCGAACATCTCGGATAAGGGAACATTTGCCTTGACGATGACACGTTTGTTGGTCTCTTCCTGGTCGCGGATCTGTCCTCTCCGGCCGCTGATGTCGCCCATGACGGCGCCCAGATAATCGGCGGGAGCGGTGATCTCCACATCCATAATAGGCTCCAGAAGCACGGGAGCGCACTTCTTGGCAGCTTCACGCAGAGCCAGACCGGCAGCGACCTTGAAGGCCATTTCACTGGAGTCAACTTCATGGTAGCTTCCGTCAAACAGAGTCGCCTTGATGTCAATGACCGGATAGCCGGCATTCAGACCGTTGTTCAGAGCAGCGCGTAATCCTTCCTCGACAGGACGGATGTACTCGCGCGGAACCGTACCGCCGACGATGGCGTCCACAAACTCAAAGCCCTTGTCGGGATTGGGTTCGAAGCGTACCCACACGTCGCCGTACTGGCCCTTGCCGCCGGACTGACGGACAAACTTGCCTTCCACTTCGGCCGCCTGCTTGATCGTTTCCCGGTAGGCGACCTGGGGAGCGCCGACATTGGCCTCCACCTTGAACTCGCGCTTCATTCTGTCGACGATGATGTCCAGATGCAGCTCGCCCATGCCGCTGATGATCAGCTGGCCGGTCTCGTCATCGGTGTAAGCCTTGAAAGTCGGGTCTTCTTCCGCCAGTTTCTGCAGAGCCTGGTCCATCTTGTCGGCATCGTTCTTGGATTTCGGTTCAATGGCGACCGAGATGACCGGTTCCGGGAAGACCATTTTGGCAAGTTCTATCGGCGCATCTTCGGCACAGAGGGAATCGCCTGTACCGGTATTTTTCAGACCGATGACGGCGGCGATGTCGCCCGCTCTGACCTCATCCACATCCTCGCGCCGGTTGGCGTGCATGCGGACGATGCGTCCGAATCTTTCCTTGACTCCCTTGGAGGAGTTATAGACATAGCTGCCGGCGGTGACCACTCCGGAATAGACGCGGAAATAGGTCAGCTTACCGACAAAGGGGTCAGTCATCACCTTGAAGGCCAAGGCGGCGAAAGGTTCGTCGTCATCCGCCTTGCGGAAGACTTCCTCATCCTTCCATTCGCCCCGGACCGGAGGAACATCCAGAGGAGAGGGGAGATAATCCACCACGGCATCCAGCATCGCGGTAACGCCCTTGTTCTTGTAGGCGGCCCCGCAGAGCACCGGGAAGAAACTTCCGGCGCAGACGCCGGCGCGTATGGCTTTCTTGTATTCCTCTTCCGTCAGTTCTTCTTCTTCCAGAACCTTCATCATAATGTCTTCGTCATAATCGGCGATCATTTCCGCCAGAGTTTTCCGCATTTCCGCGACCTTGGTTTCGTATTGAGCCGGCACACCGTCGGTGATGGTGTCCGTGCGTCCGAGATCATCGGTGAACATGTGGGTCTTCATGGAAACGATGTCGATCAGACCGTCAAAGTTGGCTTCGGAACCGATGGGGCACTGTATGGCGGCCGCCTTGGCTCCGAGTTTGTGTCCGATGGAATCCACGGACATGAAGAAGTCCGCACCGGTCGCGTCCATCTTGTTGACGAACACGATACGGGGAACATTGTATTTGGTGGCCTGGTTCCAGACCGTTTCCGTCTGCGGCTCCACACCTGCCTTCGCATCCAAAACCGCTACCGCACCATCCAGGACTCTCAGTGAACGCTCGACCTCGACCGTAAAGTCGACGTGCCCGGGCGTGTCAATGATGTTTATACGGCAGTCTTTCCACTGGGCAGTGGTCGCTGCAGAGGTAATCGTGATACCTCTTTCCTGCTCCTGGGCCATCCAGTCCATCGTTGCTGTCCCGTCATGGGTCTCACCGAGCTTGTGGGTCCTTCCGGTATAGAACAGGATACGTTCGGTTGTAGTGGTTTTGCCCGCATCGATGTGCGCCATAATTCCGATATTTCTTGTGTTTTTTAATGAGAATTCACGTGCCATATTGCGAGCACCCCTTTCTTTGCTGAGAGATTTCTATCTTACCAGCGGTAGTGGGCAAAAGCCTTGTTGGCTTCCGCCATTCTGTGAGTATCGTCCTTCTTCTTGACGGACGCGCCGCTGCCGTTGGCAGCATCCATGATTTCCGCAGCCAGACGCTGTTCCATGGTCTTCTCGCTTCTCAGGCGGGAATAGTTGACCAGCCATCTGAGACCGAGAGTCAGTCTTCTTTCCTTGGAGACTTCGACCGGTACCTGGAGGTTGCTGCCGCCGACTCTTCTCGCTTTCAGCTCGAGCATGGGCATGACATTTTCCAGAGCCTGTTCGAAGACTTCCATGGGCTGACGTCCCGTCTTCTCCTCGACGATGTCGAAGGCGTTGTATAAGATCTCCTGAGCGACGCCTTTTTTACCGTCGATCATGATCTTGTTGATTAAGCGGGTCACTAATTTCGAATTGTAAATAGGATCCGGCAAAACATCGCGTTTTGCTATATAACCTTTTCTGGGCATTTTCTAACTTCCTTTCTGATCTGTACGGTTAGGCTTTCTTCGCTCCGTAACGGGAACGTGCCTGTTTTCTGTTGTCAACACCGGCGCAGTCCAGAGTTCCTCTGATGATGTGGTAACGCACACCAGGGAGGTCCTTGACACGGCCGCCTCTGATCATGACAACGCTGTGCTCCTGCAGGTTGTGTCCGATACCGGGGATGTAGGCGGTAACCTCCATTCCGTTGCTTAATCTGACACGGGCGTACTTACGCAGGGCGGAGTTCGGCTTCTTCGGGGTCATGGTACCGACACGGGTGCAGACACCGCGTTTCTGCGGGCTGGAGATGTCCGTGGTCTTGCTCTTCAAAGAGTTGTAGCCTTTGTTTAAGGCAGGCGCTTTTGTCTTCCAGACTTTATTGGTACGACCTTTACGAACTAACTGGTTGATTGTAGGCATTTCTGTCTCCTTTCTGATTCTGTGCACACATTTCCGGGTGTGCCACGTTTTCTACTTAATGAAGGCTTCCCTTATGGAAGCCTTGCATAACATAAGCCTATATATAATACACTTGTTTTCTTTGTTTCGTCAACGGTTTTTCCGACGATTTTTCCTGTTTTCCGACTTCTATTTTCCGTCCATGAAATTGGTGCGGAAACGGCCTTCGTCGATCAGAGGAACGATGCCGGCTTTTTCTCCTTCTTTTCTGCACTTCAGGAAAAACGCCATGTTATGGGCAAGCTGCCGCATGATGTGCAGTCCCTCCGCATCCTTTCCGGCTTCTTCCGGTTTATTGCCGTGAATATTGTTCCAGTAACAGGAGCCGATGACATACATGTTGCTGATCAGAAAATACTGGTTCAGCTGCTCAAAGGTGGCGGTCGTTCCGCCTCTGCGGGCGCTTACCACCGCCGCGGCCGCCTTATAGGCCCATTTTTGAGCTCCCGAATAGAACAGGCGGGTGTAGACTGTTGCCGCCTGGGCGCTGGCCTGGGAGTAATGGACAGGGGAGGACAGGATCAGGGCATCAAACTCGTCTGCCCTGTCATTGATCCGGTTGACAACATCTTCATGCACGCATCTTCCGTTCTTATGGCAGTAGCCGCAGGCGCTGCAGGGAAAAAGCGCCCCGTTGCCCAGCCAGAGGATCTCGCTTTCTATTCCTTCCGTTTTCAGTGTTTCCGCAATCTCGTCCAAGGCAACCCGTATGCAGCCGTTTTCATGCGGGGAGGCGTTCAGCATCAGTACTTTCATGTTTCTCTCCTTAAAGAAACAGGGCTTATTTGTTATAAGCCCTGTATTTCCTATTCTTCGCTCACGCTGAAGTCGTCGGCAAAATCCTCTTCGGCGACGATCTGACTCGTGGCTTCTTCCGCCATTCTGTCACTCTCTTCGCTGATCTCCGGATTGACTTCCTCTTCCTTCATGTTGCGCTCTATGCGCTCTTCACGCATGATTTCCGCCAGTTCGTGGATCTGGGTGTTGCTTTCCTTTTCGGCGCTCGATCCGGTTCCGGCAGGGATCATCTTACCGATGATCACGTTTTCCTTCAGACCGCGCAGCGGATCCGTCTTGCCCTTGACTGCCGCATCGGTGAGGACCTTGGTGGTTTCCTGGAAGCTGGCGGCGGAAAGGAAGGAATCCGTTTCCACGGCAGCCTTGGAAATACCCAGCATGGTCGGCTGGAAGGTGGCCGGAATACGGCCTTCCATCAGCGCTTTCTCGTTGATATCGGTAATGTTGGGCAGGGAGATCTGAATGCCGGCACTCAGTCCGGTTTCCCCCGGATTGACGACGATGACCTTGCGCAGCATCTGGCAGATCATGACTTCAATGTGCTTGTCGCTGATGCCTATGCCCTGGCTGCTGTAGACCTTCTGCACTTCCTTCAGGATGTAATCCTGGGCAGCACGCACGCCCGCCACTTCCAGAAGTTCCTTCGGGGCGATCTGGCCGTCGGTGAGTTCCTCACCGGCATAGACCTGATCTCCGACCCTCAGATCGGAACGGATAGGCTGGCCGTGATCGGCCTTGTGCTCAATGCTTTCCTTGGCGTTGGCAACAACGATGCGGGTGCCGGTGCCGCTTTCGTTCTGCTCGATGGAGACGATCTCGCCGTCTATCTTGCTGAGGACGGAAACGCGCTTGGGCGTCCGGGCTTCAAACAGTTCTTCCACTCGGGGAAGACCCTGGGTGATGTCGGTGCCGCCGGCAACGCCGCCGGTGTGGAAGTTACGCATCGTCAGCTGGGTGCCCGGTTCGCCGATGGACTGGGCGGCCATGATGCCGACCGCTTCGCTCATCTCGACTTCCTTGCCGGTCGCGATGTTGCGGCCGTAGCACTTCTGGCAGACGCCGAACTTGGCTTCGCAGGTGAAGACGTTGCGGATGTAGACTTCCGTGATGCCGGCATCGACGATGCGCTGGGCAATCTCGTTGGAAATGAACTCGTTGGCTCCGACGATCATTTCTCCGGTCATCGGATCAAAGACTTCTCCGGCGCTGTAGCGTCCGACGATACGGGCGAACAGTCCCTCGATGACGGAATTTTCCTTCTCGTTCATCAGGGCCTTGGCCAGATAGGCTCTGTCGGTGCCGCAGTCCTCTTCGGTGATGATGACATCCTGGGCGACGTCCACCAGTCTTCTGGTCAGATAGCCGGATTCGGCCGTCTTCAGGGCGGTATCGGTCAGACCCTTACGGACACCGTGGGTCGAAATGAAGAATTCGCTGACGTTCAGTCCTTCACGGAAGGAGGCGTAGATAGGAACCTCGATGATGGAGGACTGATAACCCTTCTTGCTCTTGGACTGGGTAGGCTTGCCCATCAGGCCGCGCATGCCGGCCAGCTGGGTGATCTGGGAAGCGTTGCCTCGGGCTCCGGAGACCGCCATCATGTTGATGGTGTTCTTACGGGGCATGTTGGCCATCAGTTCGGCGCCGATGCGGTCCTTGATGTCGCCCCACATGGAAGTCAGATGTCTCTCCCATTCCGGAGCGGTCAGCTTGCCGCGGTTGTACAGGCGCTTCAGTTCGTTGGCCTTTTCCTTTCCTTCCTCGACCAGTTCGTACTTGGACGGGTTGACGTTAATGTCGCTTAAGGCGACCGTCATGCCGTACTTGGTGGAATAGAGGAAGCCGAGGTCCTTGATCTTGTCCAGAACCTCGCTGGTTCCTTCGACATGATATTTGCGGTAGACTTCCGCAACCACCGATCCCAGCTGCTTCTTCTTGAGGTCGCGGGTGACCGGGGTCTTGGCGAAGTACGCCTTGATGTCCTCGTTTGTGCTCAGGAAATACTTGTCCGGGGTTCCGGCGAAGTCTTCCTCAAAGGCTTCGTTCAGATAAGGGAAGTCGGAAGGGAAGATCTCGTTGAAGATGATCTTTCCAACCGTGGTAACTAACAGCTTTTTATTCTGCTCTTCCGTAAATCCGTCCTTGTGCAGAGAACTGGCTCTGACGGCGATACGGGTATGCAGATGGACGATGTTTTCGTGGTAGGCGATGATGACTTCGTTCGGGCTGGCAAAGATGGTGCCCTCATGGTCACCGTATCCGCGCCAGACTTCAGCGCTCTTATGATCGCCTAAGGCGTCCAGATCGCTTGCCCGCTGATAGAACTCTTCCTTGGTCTCCTCCATGTTCAGGTAATAGTTACCCATGACCATGTCCTGTTCCGGTGTGACGATAGGTTCGCCGTTAGCCGGACCGAGGATGTTGTGGCTGCCCAGCATCAGCGTGATCGCTTCCGCGCAGGCTTCCTCACTCAGAGGAACATGCACCGCCATCTGGTCGCCGTCAAAGTCGGCGTTGAAGGCAGGGCAGACCAGAGGATGCAGACGGATGGCTCTGCCTTCCACCAGTTTCGGCATGAAGGCCTGGATGCCCAGTCTGTGCAGCGTCGGCGCGCGGTTCAAAAGAACCGGGCGGCGCGTGATGATTTCTTCAACGATGTCCCAGACGCGCGGATCCTGTCTGTCGACAAGTTTTTCCGCCGTTTTGGGGTTGGAGGCGATTCCGGCATTGACCAGTTCGTTGATGACGAAAGGTCTGAACAGGGCAATGGCCATCTCGCGCGGTAAGCCGCACTCGTACATCTTGAGATCCGGTCCGACCGCGATGACGCTTCTTCCGGAGAAGTCGACACGCTTGCCCAGAAGGTTCTGACGGAAACGTCCCTGCTTGCCCTTCAGACTGTGGCTGAGGGATTTCAGGGCTCTTCCGCCGGCGCCGGTGACCGGCTTGCTTCTTCTGCCGTTATCGATCAGGGCGTCCACCGCTTCCTGAAGCATGCGCTTCTCGTTCTGGACGATGATGCTGGGGGTTCCCAGCTCCAGAAGCTTTTTCAGACGGTTGTTACGGGTGATGACGCGGCGGTAGAGATCGTTCAGATCGCTGGTGGCGAAACGGCCGCCGTCGAGCTGAAGCATGGGTCTGAGATCCGGAGGTATGACCGGCAGGACGGTAAGCACCATCCATTCCGGCTTGTTGCCGCTGGAAATGAAAGCCTCTACGGTCTCCAGGCGTTTGATCAGTTTCTTGCGCTTGTCGCCCTGGGCGCCTTCCATTTCGCGGCTGATCTCGGCGTGTTCCTTTTCCAGATCCACCTGCTGCAGAAGGGTCAGGACCGCTTCCGCGCCGGTCTGGGCTTTGAACTTGCCGGGGCCGAATATTGCGTTGTTTTCCCTGTATTCCCTCTCGGACAGGATCTGCTTGTACTGCAGGGAGGTGTCACCGGGATCGGTGACCACCCAGGAGACGAAGTAGACCACTTCTTCCAGGGATTTGGGAGCAATGTTGAGAAGCAAGCTCATCCGGCTCGGGATGCCCCTGAGATACCAGATGTGCGCTACCGGAGCCGCCAGGGCAATGTGTCCCATGCGTTCGCGGCGGACGCTGGCCTTGGTGACCTCAACGCCGCAGCGGTCGCAGATGACGCCCTGATAGCGGATCTTCTTGTATTTTCCGCAGTAGCATTCCCAGTCCTTGGTCGGACCGAAGATGCGTTCGCAGAACAGACCGTCTCTCTCCGGTTTCTGGGAACGGTAGTTGATCGTTTCGGGTTTTTTAACCTCACCGTAGGACCAATCAAGGATTCTTTCGGGAGAGGCTAAGCCGATCTTCATGGAAGCAAATTCATTTACACTCATCTCGACTCTCCCTTCTACTCTTCATCCATATTTTCGGATTCTTCATCACCGAATCCGACATAGGATTCCGGCAGGTCTTCTTCGCTTTCGCTGACAGGTTCCGCCGGCATTTCCTGAACAACGACATCCTGATGGCTGGTTTCGCTGGTCACCGCCTGGCGGATCTCATCGGCCTCCATCTTCTTCATGTCGATCTCGTTGCCGTCGTTGTCATAGAGACGGACATCCAGAGCCAGCGCCTGCAGCTCGTGCTTCAGAACACGGAAGGATTCCGGAACGTTGGGTTCCGGGATGTCCTTGCCTTTGAGGATGGCCTCGTAGGTCTTGGTTCTGCCTGTGACATCGTCCGACTTGATCGTCAGGATCTCGCTCAGCGTGTAGGCGGCGCCATAGGCTTCCAAAGCCCACACCTCCATTTCCCCGAAACGCTGGCCGCCGTTCTGGGCCTTGCCGCCCAGAGGCTGCTGGGTAACCAGGGAATAAGGACCCGTGGCTCTGGCGTGCAGCTTGTCGTCGACCATGTGCGCCAGTTTGATCATGTACATGACACCGACAGAGATTCTGTCGTCAAAAGGCTCACCGGTCTTGCCGTCGTACAGCACCATCTTGCCGTCGGGATTGCTGCCGGCTTCTTCCATGATCTCCCTGAGCTCCTCATTGGAGATGCCGTCAAAGACCGGCGTTGCGAATTTCACGTTCAGGTTTCTGGCCGCATATCCCAGAGTGACTTCCAGGATCTGGCCGATGTTCATGCGGCTCGGAACGCCGAAGGGGTTCAGAATGATGTCGATGGGCGTGCCGTCGGCCATGAAAGGCATGTCCTCTTCCGGCAGAATGCGGGAGATGACGCCCTTGTTGCCGTGGCGCCCGGCCATCTTGTCGCCTTCGGAGATCTTTCTCTTCTGGACGATGTAGACCTTGACGATCTCATTCACTCCCGGAGGCAGCTCATAGCCGTCCTCCCTGCGGAAGAAACGGACCATCTGGACGATGCCGGCGCCGCCGTGAGGCACCTTGAGGGAATTGTCACGGACTTCGCGGCTCTTTTCACCGAAGATGGCAAGCAGCAGCTTTTCTTCCGGGGAGATCTCGCTCTGGCCTTTCGGGGTCACCTTTCCCACCAGAATATCGCCTTCCTTCACTTCCGCACCGACCATGACAACACCGCGGGCGTTGAGATGGCGGCAGGAGTTTTCGGAGACATGGGGGATGTCGCGGGTGATCTCTTCCGGACCGAGCTTGGTTTCGCGCACTTCCGTCTCATACTCTTCGATGTGGATGGAAGTGTAGATGTCTTCCTTGACCAGACGCTCGTTCAGAATGATGGCGTCCTCGTAGGAGTATCCGTACCAGGGCATGTAAGCCACCAGCACGTTCTGGCCCAGCGCCAGCTCGCCGTTTTCCATGCTGGGACCGTCGGCTATGACATCACCCACGGAGATCTTCTCTCCGCGAGAGACAATGGGGTGCTGGTTGATGCAGGTGCCGGAGTTGCTGCGGCGGTATTTTGCCAGATGGTACTCGTGGGTCTGTTCGCCGGAGACCACGATCCTTTCGGAATCCACGTAGGTAACGATGCCGTCATTGACCGCGGTGATTCCGGATCCGGAGTCCTTGGCGATGCGGTATTCCATGCCGGTTCCCACATAAGGGGAATGCGGCCGCATGAGCGGAACGGACTGACGCTGCATGTTGGCGCCCATCAGGGCACGGCTGGCGTCGTCGTTTTCCAGGAAGGGAATGCAGGCGGTCGCTGCCGAAACGATCTGCTTCGGGCTGACGTCGGCCAGTTCGACTTCCTCTTTCTTCGCCATGATGGTCTCACCCTTCTTACGGGCGACGACTTCGTCATGGATCAGAACGCCGTTTTCCACCTCGTTGGCCTGGGCGATGACATAGTCCTGTTCATCGTCGGCACTGAGATAGCGGACATCTTCCGAGACCTTGCCGTCCTTGACGATGCGGTAAGGCGTCTGGATGAAGCCGTATTCGTTGACCTTGGCGTAAGTGGTCAGGTTGGAGATCAGACCGATGTTGGGGCCTTCCGGAGTCTCGATAGGGCAGATGCGGCCGTAGTGGGTCGTATGCACGTCACGGACTTCAAAGCTCGCTCTCTCACGGGTCAGACCGCCGGGTCCCAGAGCGGAAATACGTCTCTTGTTGGTCAGTTCGGCCAGGGGGTTGACCTGGTCCATGAACTGGGACAGCTGCGAGGAGGAGAAGAACTCCTTGATCGCCGCCGTCAGAGGACGGATGTTGGTAAGACTCTTGGGGGTCAGGGTGGAGAAGTCGGAAATGGACATCTTTTCCTTGACCGCTCTTTCCATGCGGGCCAGGCCGATACGGAACTGGTTCTGAATCAGCTCGCCGACCGTACGGATGCGGCGGTTGCCCAGCATGTCGATGTCATCGGTATCGCCTATGCCGTCCATCAGGTTTAACAGATAGGAGTAGCAGGCATACATGTCGGAGATCATCACGGTCTTCTTGTTTACCAGAGGATCCAGGGCGATGACCTTGATGGGTTCCAAAGAAGGATTGGTGCGCACAAACAGCTGCTGCACGGCCGCGCCGATCAGCCAGGCTTCCGCCTTGGCGCCGCCGGAGACGGTCTGGACCAGTTCTTCCTCTTCATCGGTGGTCAGCTTGACTTCCTCATAGTCGGGAAGATAGCGCATCACGGCCAGCTTGTCGTTGACCTTGAAGTCTTCGCCGCCGACCAGAACGCGTCCGAGAACAAACAGTCTCTGACCGTAGTTGAGAACACTCTTGACGTTTTCCTTGTTCAGCTCCGCCTTACGGGCGCACAGGGAAGCGTAGACGACTACCTCGTTTACCGTCTTGGCAAGCAGCTTGGCGTCCTTTTCGGTGATGACGGTTCCCTTTTCCAGATCGGTGTTCTCCACATCTTCCGCCAGAATGCGGCCGACAAGCGCGAAGGTGTTCTTGGTTTCCACGGCTGCCGTGTCGGGATGGGAGAAAATGTGGCTGAAGGGGAAGGCCTCCACATGCTGGCCGCAAGCCAGTTCGTCACGCAGATGGTTGCGGATGTCTCTGTCCACGTAGGTTCCGGCGGGATACAGGACCTTGCCCTTTCCGTCCAGAACATCCTGGGCCAGATAGGATCCTTCCAGTCTGTTCACGATGCCGAGTTTTCTCTTCAGTTTGTAGCGGCCGGCCTTGTTCAGGTCATAGCGTCTGTCATCAAAGAACTTGGCGTTGATGACGGAAATGGCACCGTCCTTGGTCGGGACTTCGTCCGCTCTCTGGTTTTCATACAGGGCGATCAAGGCCTCGTCCACCGTCTTGAGCTTGTCGGCGACCAGGGTGTTGGGGATCTCTTCGTAGGTCCCGAAGAACGCCGTATATAATAGGATATAAAGATTTAAGAATTCCCTCTGTTCTCCTTCCGGCAGCATTTCCTTGTTGGCCGCCAGATTCAGAGCCTTGAGGAAGGTTTCAAAAGACGCGGTGTCAAACGCATCTTCGTTTTTCTCATAGTTCAGACCGAAGCCGATCGCCTTGAAAAGAATGGTGGAAAGGATCTTTCTCTTTCTGTCCACGCTCATGTTGACCAGCCGGCCGAACGCCGTCTTCTTGGAGTCCGTCATGAATTCCAGCCAGGTTCCCCTGGACGGAATCAGTTCGGCATTGTAGATTTCCCTTCCTGTCTTGTCATCGGTCGAGATGTCGTAATAGGCGCCCGGGGAACGCACGATCTGGGAAACGATGACGCGTTCCGCTCCGTTAATGACAAATGTTCCGGTTTCCGTCATCATCGGCATGTCGCCGAAGTAGACTTCTTCGTTTTTGGTGATGACCTCACCTGTCGTATTATCAACGATCTCCAGCTCCATCTTCGCCTTCAGGAGGGAAGTGTAGTTGGTCTCGCGGATCTTGGCTTCATTTACGCTGTATTTCGGTTCGGCGAAACTATAATCCTGGAAGCGGAGATTGATGCTTCCGTTATAGTTGGTAATCGGATAGATTTCCTCAAAGACTTCGCGGATTCCTTCTTCTTTAAACCACTTAAAGGAATCCGTCTGGATCTCCACGAGATTGGGGATTTCCAGACTGCCGCTTACTTTGGAGTAGTCCCGACGCTTGGCTTTTTTACCGAGTTCGATTTCCTTGTATGCCTTTTTCTCCATAAGCCATCCTTCCTAACAAGGCCGAAACGCACGAAAAAGGTGCTTCGACCCCATTTTAATTTTTAATATTTATCCAATATATAATAGTATCAATGCAGGCCTTCTCTGTCAATTTTGCTTCTGACAGCGGATAATCAGATATCCCTTCTTTCTGGCCAGGATCTCACTGTTGGAAAAGATCCTTTCCAGCTCTTTTTGGGCGCTGAAAGCCCCCTGCTGCTTCCTTATGACCACCCAAAGGCATCCTTGGGGATAAAGGTGCTCATAAGCCTGCGCAAACAGGCGGTAAATGACTTCCTTACCCGCTCTGATCGGCGGGTTGACCAGGATGTCGTCAAAGCACTCGTCGGTAGCTATGCCGTCAGCTGTGTCAACCCGGATAGAGCAATTGTTTCGCATTGCGTTTTCCTTCGTCAGTTCCGTGGCCCGCGGATTGATGTCCAGGGCCATAACCTCTGCCTGCAGCGCTTTGTGCAGAACGATGCCCACCGGCCCGTAGCCGCAGCCCAGATCCAGGACTCTTTTTCCGCTCAGGCCTTTTTCGCAGGCGGTTTCTATCAGCAGCGCGGTGCCGAAATCCACACCGTCGCGGCTGAAAACCCCCGCATCGGTGACGAAAGAGTAGTTTATGCCCAAAAACCGGAAAGTGATTTCTTTCCGGTTGTGGTGCATTTCTGAGTTATCCGTGAAATAGTGACTCAATGTCATCGCCTCCTTGGCAATGAAACATCAGCAATGCATTCGGATTTATGGATTACTTGTATTCGACGACAGCGCCGGCAGCCATGAGGATCTCTTTGATCTTGTCGGCTTCTTCGACTTTGACCTTCTCCTTGATGACCGCAGGGACCTTGTCCACTAAGCCCTTCGCTTCGACTAAGCCTAAGCCGGTGGCTTCTCTGACCGCCTTGATGACGGCAACCTTGGCATCACCGATCTCGGTTAAGACAACATCGACTTCCGTCGGGCCCTGATCGGCAACAGCTTCTTCAACGACAACCGCGGGACCGGCAACCGGGGCCGCAGCGGTGACACCGAATTCCTCTTCGATGGCCTTGACCAGGTCGTTGAGTTCAATAATAGTCATTTCCTTTAAGGAAGCAATGATTTCTTCGTTAGTTAATTTCGCCATTTTTCTTTTCCTCCTGAATTATTCGGCTTTCTCACTGGCTCCGCCATCCTTCTCGGCCACAGCCTTGACAGCAAGAGCGAACGTAATGATCGGTGACTGTAAGCAACCAAGCAACATGGACAGCATACCTTCCTTGTTCGGTAATGCGGACAGTGTCTTGATGGCATCGGCGTTTACGACGGCGTTTTCGACAACTCCGCCCTTTAACACCAGTTTGGGATTTCTTCTGGCAAACTTCGCCAGAACGCGGCTGGGAGCAACGCTGTCCTCACCGAAGGCAATAGCGTTTGGACCTGTCAGATACTCTGCCAGATCGTTGTAGCCGGCTTTTTCGGCCGCACGGGAGGAAATGGAGTTCTTGTAGACCTTGAGTTCCACGTTCTCTTCCCGCAGAGCGCGACGCAGTTCGGTAACTTCCGCAACAGTCAATCCGCGGTATTCGACGACGACGCTGGAACCGTTGTTCTTAAACTTTTCCGCGACTTCATCGACCAGGGCGATCTTCTGTTGAAGTACTGCTTCGTTCATACCTTTCTACCTCTTTCTTTCTATTGTCACAATATACCGAATAAAAACCCACACTAAGACAGCATGGGTTTGGAAAGATCCGATTTCTTTCTACCTCGGCAACCTGATTAAGCCTTGGGGCCGTTGCTGTCTATGGTATATTGATAACAGTTTGTTTGGATTAGTCGTGAACGACTTTCACAGAGGGGCTCATCGTAGTGCTGACAGCCACGTTCTTCATGTAGGTGCCCTTGACGGCAGCCGGACGGGCTCTCAGAACAACATCGTAGATGGCTCTGAAGTTTTCGACCAGCGCTTCATCCGTGAAGGACTTCTTGCCGATCATGCAGTTGATGTTGCCTTCTCTGTCGGTACGGTATTCCACCTTACCTTTTTTGATTTCTTCAATGGCTTTGGCCAGATCCATGGTAACCGTTCCGGTCTTGGGGTTAGGCATCAGGCCCTTCGGTCCGAGCACACGGCCCAGTTTGCCGAGTTCACCCATCATGTCCGGGGTGGCGACGATGATGTCGAAATCGAACCATCCGCCCTGGATCTGCTCAAGCAGTTCCTTGCCGCCGACATAGTCCGCGCCGGCGTCCTTGGCTTCCTGCTCCTTCGCGCCCTGGGTAATGACCAGAACTCTCTGGCTCTTGCCCGTTCCGTTCGGCAGCACCATGGCGCCGCGGATCATCTGATCGGCGTGACGGGGGTCAACGTTCAGGTTGAAGTTGACTTCGACGGAAGCGTCGAATTTGCACAAGGTCTTCTCCTTGATCATCTTGATAGCTTCCTCAATGGGAAACTGCTGCTGTCTATCGTAGTTGGCGACGGCAGCCTTGTAGCTCTTACTTCTCTTCATGACTGCTTACTCCATTCCTTCGATGACGATGCCCATGTTACGGGCGGTTCCGGCCAGGATACGCATGGCGGCTTCGACGTCGTTGGCGTTGAGGTCGACCATCTTGTACTCGGCGAGCTCTCTCAGCTTATCAACGCTGATGGAGCCGGCCTTGACGGCCTTGGGGCTTCCGGAAGCTTTGTCGATGCCGGCGGCTTTCTTCAAGAGAACGGCAGCCGGGGTCGTCTTCAGGACGAAATCAAACGACTTGTCTTCGTAGCAGGTGATGACAACGGGAACGATGTCACCGGCTCTGTCCTTGGTCGCTTCGTTGAAAGCGGAACAGAACTGAGGCATGTTGATGCCGGCTCCGGCAAGGGCCGGTCCGGGTCTTGCTCCTCCCGCCTCAAACTGGAGCTTGACGATTTTAGCAACTTTCTTTTTCATCTTTCTCCTCCTTGTGAGACTGATGCAGCGGTAAGCGGACGTGCTGATCCTCCCGCGCATAAAAGCCTCGTAAAAAATACAGGCTCATATATAATAACCCTCCGGGTCTGAAAATGCAATGCTTTTTTCCGCTTTTTTCAATAGGACATGTCGTCAAATCCGGCCAGGAATTCCCGGGCGTCTTTCACAACATCCCGGACGCATCCGTCCTCAAACGGAGACTTCAGTCCGGCCTCTTTTACCAGTTTCAGAAAGCTCAGGCTGCCGCCCAAAGAGCAGAGATGCAGGTAGTCTTCAAAAGCCTTGGGATCCCTTCGGTACTGTCTGTCCCAGAACTGGAAGGCGCAGACCTGGGCGAGGGTGTAGTCGATGTAGTAGAAGGGAGACTGGAACACATGTCCCTGTCTGTACCACCATCCGCCCTCTTCCAGAAGATCGCATCCCTCATAGTCTTTATGCGGGCAGTACATCTTTTCCAGTCTGCGGAAACAGGCTTTTCTTTCCGCGGGCGTCATTTCCGGATGCTCATAGACCTCATGCTGGAAATGGTCGATCAGTATCCCGTAGGGAAGAAACTTCAGGGCCGAGGTGAAATGGTAGTAATAGTACTTGTTCGTATCCTCCTTGAAGAATTCCTTCATCCAGGGATAGGCGAAGAACTCCATGCTCATCGAATGGATCTCGGCGCTTTCCATGGTCGGCCAGCGGGCGTCGGTGCAGGGAATGTTTGTGCTCATCGTGTACTGGAAGGCATGTCCCGCCTCATGGGTCAGAACATCGACATCGCCGCTGGTTCCGTTAAAGTTGGCGAAGATGAAGGGCGATTTGTAATCCTCAAAGGAGGTGCAGAAGCCGCCCAGGGCCTTGTTGTCCTTGGCCAAAAGATCCCACATCTCGTCATTGACCATCCTGTCAATGAAACGTCCGGTTTCTTCACTCATTTCGTGATACATCTTCACGGCCGCCTGAATCAGCTGCTCACTTGTTCCCTTGGGTTCGGGATTGCCGCTTTCAAACTCAAAGCTTTCGTCATAGTAGCGCAGCCTGTCCAGTCCCAGTCTTTTTCTCTGCCGTTCATACAGTTCCCTGTCCAGCGGCACGACATCTTCCAGGATCTGGCGGCGGTAGTTTTCCACCATTTTCCGGTCGTAGTCCAAACGCGTCATGCGCAGATAGCCCAGTTCAACGAAGTCTTTGAAGCCGAGCTCTTTCGCGATCTGGTCCCGGGTCTTAACCAGCTCATCATAGATGCGGTCAAATTCCGCTTCCTTTTCCCGGTAAAAGCCCATGGCGGCATCGGTGGCGCGTTTGCGCAGATCTCTGTCTTTGTCCTGCATGAGTCTGCCTATGGTTCCCAGATTGTAGATCTTTCCGTCCAGTTCGATTTGGGCGGAAGCCTTCAGCTTGCCGTATTCGGTGCTCAGGCTGTTTTCCTTCTGCAGAAGCGGAATGATCTTTTCGTCAAAGCAGCGCACACGGCATTCCGCCTGCTGAAACAGCACTTCCGGGATCAGATCGTAAAGTTCCTCTCTGTCTTTTTGGGACAGCAGTATGTTTGCCTGACGGGTGGAATAGGCTTCCAGTAAAGGCATGGTCTCATCCCAGAATTCGATTTCCTTTTCATAGAAGGGATCGGCCGTGTTGATCTCATGGCGCACGGAAGCGATGGAGCTTTCGGTCATGATGTGGTCGCTGATCTTCTGTATCTGCATCCAGATTTCTTTGAACTCTTTGGAGCTTACGCTGTTTTCCAGTCTGTCCAGAAGCTCTGTTAGCTGACGGCCGACTTCTTCCATGTTGATTCTTTCGTAAGGGTATTCACTGAATTTCATGTTTTCTTCCTCTTTTGTTCTATTATATTCCATCTGTCAACCGCCCGGGAAAATGCGGTAAAATAGGAAGGAATCAAGGAGGATATCTTATGACGACTCACGAAAGAGTACTGGCATACAAAGACGCCATCATCAAAACCCTGGCGGCCCTGGTCTCCTACAACACGGAAAACCAGCCCGCGGAAGAAAACGCCCCCTTCGGTAAGGAAAACGCCGCCTGTCTGAACGCGGCCC
>JAEEGL010109183.1_pt1 | contig 30041 bp, 22 predicted proteins | sample 9134231 | NCBI WGS metagenome assembly JAEEGL01 (sample SAMN16246548, study PRJNA631951) | gut metagenome | biome: gut microbiome; feature: rumen; material: fiber-attached | host: Bos | place: Iran: Karaj | collected 2018-10 | reverse complement strand
GGTTTTACGCTAACAGCCGGAAGTTTACGCAAATTAACGTTGCGGTAGATGCCGCTGCCCGAATACCAACGAGAGTTTTTCTGATTGGAATTGTTGACGCGGACGGTAACAACGTTGTCGCCTGTGGGGTTGAGGTAAGGCGTAACGTCCACACTGAAAGGCGTGTAGCCGTATCCGTGCCAAGCGGCGCGTTTGCCGTTTACAAAAACTGTGGCGTGGTGGTAAACGCCGTCGAACTCCATTATAAGTCGCTCGCCTTCATTGAGTTTCGGCACTTTGAGGTTTTGCTTGTACCAAGCAACGCCGGTCTCGAAATAACCGTTTTCGTTGCCCGAAGGTGCGCTTTGAAACGGAGGGTTCAAGATGCTCCAATCGTGCGGGAGGTCAACATTTTGCCACGAAGTAGGCACGTTGGCGGTGTCGTTGTTGAGCGCAAACTGCCAACCGAGGTTGATGTTGTTTGCCAACTGAGCATTTGCCGCGACTGCCATAAGCAACATCGCAGCGGAGATAATCTTTTTTTTCATCATTATATATAAAGGTAATTTGATTTTTATTTCTTAAAAATATTAACTTCGTAACCGCTCTTTTTTATTTTACAGATGTTTTTGAAGTCTTCATTGTTGAACTCAGGAGCGGTCATAAAGTTGGTTTTTATTGTTAACAATTTTCCGTCACTATCTGGCATTGCGATGGCTATTTTGTGGTTTTGTAGCAGTTCGTAACTGTGCGTCATATAGCCTAACGCTGAATGTTCCAAAAACATTTTGAAATATTTGTCGCACAGAATTGTTTCGCCGCCTTGAAGTTTGTCCGTTAAAACTGACACGGCTTTTTTGTCAACTTCTACTTTGTCTTTGTAACTAAGATACGAATCCGTGTATTTTTCCTCGCTGAACGTGTCAATCGCAAAAACTATTATCAACCCGCAGGTTATCAGATACTTATATCTGAAATGAAAGTTCAGTAGCGATATTGCACAACCCGTCATTATCGCTAAAATGCTGACAAAGAGAATGTTAAAACTTTCTTCAGCTTGAAATAGTGAACCTAAAACCAATATATACCCGAAATAAATACCCGAAGTTTTAAACACGTCGCCGGCATAAAAATCTGTATTTTTTGAAAATTTCGTTATCAGTGCCGCTGTCAAAAATACCGCCGACAAAACAAATCTGAATTGCTCTATAAACGTGAAATTCAATATGTTAAGCAGATTTTTAACGTCAAAATCGAATCCCCTTATGCTCAGCGTTCCGCAGATGTTAACGCTCAAAAACTGGTAAGCAAACCATATTACTACGGGCAGGCAAAGCGCAATGTTTGTTGAAAGTTTCCATTCGCGATTTGATTTTTCTTTGTAATATGCCGTTAAGACAAAAACACTTGTCAAAATGCCTAATATGTCCGTCAATGCTGCTAACGTCAAAAGCAGAGAACTCCATACAAATTTTTCTCTGAAATAACAGTATAATGCGCAGAGAATAAAGAAGTTAAGAGCCATTTGAGGAAGAACAAGACCCGTCTGCGCCAAAAAAACGTTTTGAACCGTCATCAGAGCCGCTGAAATTACACCGCCGTAAACTGAGAAAAAAAACTTTCCGAATTTATAAGCCGTGATTACGCAGAGGACTGCAAAAATCAAAGAAAACGTATGCAAAAATACATTTTCCGAACTTACAAACCGCGAAAAACACGCCGTTAATACCGAAAACAAATCTGGCAGTTGAACGCTGCCGTCAGTGGCAAACACCGTTGTTAAACCGCTGTTTTTCAGCGCGAAAACCTTGTCGGTATATAATTGCGCCTCCGAATAGCACATCGGCATAAAAAAGCACGGAATTTTTATCGCTAACGCCATTATTGCCGTGATAATCAGAGGTATATGGTATTCAAGTTTATTTTTCATTTTTTTTGAGCAGATTATGTGTGTCTTCGCCTATATTGAAAATTGCGTCTATTATGCTGAGGTTTTCCGTAAAACCGTGTTTAAAGTCAAAAACCTGCGGATAAACCGTTGAGTCATAATAATTTACGCCTTGTGTATGTGGAGTTTTCGGGTGAATTTTTTGCCTTAAATCCTCATAACCGGGCGTGTTTTCAAAAATATAATCCGAAGTAAACTTTATTTCACGTTTTATGTTAAGTATATTTAGAATTTTGTAAATGATTTGCGTGTTGAAATCCAACAGAAATTCATATTTTTTGGTAAAAAACTCCTCAAAATCGTCTCTGAAATATTCAAAAAACGGTGATGAGTTATACGCGGAAATTATTGCGTGCCAATGTTTTGGCTGCCAGTTTTCGTTTTTGGAGATTTTTATGTCTTTTGTCAGATGTTTTGAGTTGACCTTTTCGAGCGGAATGTTAATGCTCATTTTTCCGTGGTCTGTCATAATGTACGCACGGTTTCTGAAACTCTGTTTCGGAAAGTTCTCAAACTGTTCCAAAAAGATTTCTGTATTGTTATATATTGCCCTAAAATACTGAATGTTAGGGAGATATGCTGTACTTAAAAGCAGTTTTTCCATTGTTGGCTGTCTAAAACAATGCTGCAAAAGTACAAATTTTTTTTTATACAACCCTGATTTTTTTGAGGATTTGTGTAAAAAGTTTTATTTGTAATATACTTTGCATTTTTTAAATTATTTTTATATCTTTGCACAATCAAAGATTAAAAAATGGAAAACGAAAAAGAAACGGTAAATTATTCGGGTGTTGACATAGAGCGACACGGTGTTTTGGTGGTCTCTGACGTTAATTTCAAAGTTTTCGGCTCTGAATTAGTTACACTTGACGGGCATATCGGAAGCGGAAAAAGTTCCATCTTCAAGACTCTGTACGGCGATTTGCCCGTCAGAAAAGGCAGTGCAAAGGTTCTCGGTTTTGAACTTAACGGCATATCTGACCGCAAAATTTCACAACTCCGCCGCCGTATGGGTATAGTGTTTCAGGAATACCAACTTTTTGACAACAAAACCGTTAGCGGCAATCTTGAATTTGTGATTGACTCGCTCGGTTTTAAAACACCTTGTCCTAAGGACGAGTACATCAACAGCATACTCGAAAAAGTCGGCATTCCGGGCAAAGCGTCATCGTTTACGCACATGCTTTCAGGCGGCGAGCGTCAGTCTGTTGCCATAGCGCGTGCTATTGTTTGCAATCCGGAGATTCTCATTGCTGACGAGCCGACCGGAAATCTCGATGATGCCTCGGCAAAACACATCGCGGGCTTGTTGTATTCGCTTTCGCTTGAAGGCAAATCCGTTATCGTTGCAACGCATGACGGCGGTGTTTTCAGGGATTTTCCGCATAGAGAATTGCATATCGAAGGCGGCAAACTTTTCTAAAAGATGGATTTGTTTTCAAGAATAAAACATTCGGTCTTCCGCCTTTACCGCAAAAAAACGGTTGAGGCTCATAGATTAAATTATCTTTTTTGGGAATGTACTCTCAAATGCAATCTCAACTGTCTTCATTGCGGAAGCGACTGTCTTAAACAGTCCGAAATTCCCGATATGCCGGCGGAAGATTTTGTTAACGTTTTGGACGATATTAAGAAAAATAATCTGTCGCCAGACCTTTTTGTTTGCATTACGGGCGGCGAACCGCTTTTAAGGCGCGATTTGGAGAGGGCGGGGCAGGAGATAAGGCGGCGGGGCTTTCGTTGGGGCATTGTTACTAACGGCCTGCTGCTTGATAATCAGCGGTTAACTTCACTTGTTAACGCCGGAATTTCGGCAATAAGTTTTTCTCTTGACGGTTTTGAATCATTGCACGATAGACTTAGAAACCGCAGTGGTGCATTTCAAAAAACACTGTCCGCAATTCGGCTTGTCAGCAGCCTTTCAAAAAAAATACCTCTTAATTTTGACATCATAACTTGCGCTAACAGTTTTAATTTCAGTGAATTAGAGAACTTTCGTGATTTTTTAATTTCCGAAGGCGTTTCTGCGTGGCGTATTTTTTCAATTTTCCCCGAAGGAAGGGCAAAAAATAATTCAGAAATTTTGGCGTTAAATCAAAAAGAATATATATCTTTGATGACTTTTATTGCCAAAACCCGCAAGAATTTCGGTGATAAAATCCGTCTTAATTATTCCTGCGAGGGATTTTTGGGCGATTACGAACTCAAAGTCAGGGACTTTTTTTACTTTTGCAGAGCCGGCATAAATATTGCCTCTGTGATGACAGACGGCAAAGTTACAGGGTGTCTTAGTGTCAGGGCTGAGGATTTTATTCAGGGCAATGTCTATAAGGAAAGTTTTTCAAAGATTTGGAACGAAAAATTTTCCGTTATGCGTGAGCGTTCTTGGGCAAAAAAAGGCCGCTGTCAGGACTGCAAAGTTTGGGACAAATGTCTCGGAAACGGTCTTCATCTTCATGCTTCGTTGAAGAGCGGGGCTTTGAGGTGCAATTATAATGAACTTTTAAATCAATAAATTTAACTATGAAAAACAAATTTAATGTAACATTAAGAAAAATTCTCGGCTCTGTTTTGGGCTTTTTCGGAATCGGCGCGTTAACAGCCTGTTACGGTGTTGATGAGGGCAGAATGAGAGAAGGACACGTGGTTTGCGGCAACGTTACTAATGAGAGCGGCGAAATGTTAAGCGGCATAAAAGTCAGCACAAAAGAGGTTAATTCGTCGACTACTTTTACTAAAAACGGATATTTTTCGCTGAGTTTGCCTGATTCCGTAAAAAGTTGCACCGTTTATTTTGAGGACGTTGACGGCGAGGCAAACGGCTCTTATCAAAAAGATTCTGTTGAAGTTGATTTTAACATATCGGATGTTTTCAGCGAAAACATTACCTTGAAAACGAAGTAATATGGAAAGACAAAATTCAAAAACTTTGGCTGGCTTTAAGGCGGCTGTTTCACTGATTCTTGACGGCGAGGTTTCTGCCGGTTTGGAGCAATTGGAAACGGTTGATGGTCAAGATATTTTCAAAAACATGGTTAAAGCGGAAATCGCTTATTACAGAGACGATTTGAAAAATGCCATGTATTATGACGAACATGCCTTGTCCTCTGATAGTCTCTGGTATGACCCTTTGGTAACGGTTCAGCATTTGCGGGCGTATGTTTATGCGGCAAAAAAATTGGGCAGTATCAGCAGGGCAAAAGAGTTTTTGGATTATTACATTTCGGTTAAACGCGACGAATTTGATATTGTAGGTGTAAGGCCTTTCAACGATTTGTATTACAACGCCATGCGCCGTCTTGACAACGAGAAAGCGCACGACGAACCGCCTAAGGTTAAGATTTTGACCAAGGAGACTGCAAAGGGCGACGTTATATTTTTTTCTGACAGCAACAATCCTGAAATTATGGCTCATGCGGCGACGATAGCGTTAAATTCGATGTGGAATGTTGTTGAAACAGAGAAAGTTCTCGGCGTTTACGAAAAATATGCTGAATATATCCCTTTGGATACTCATCATCTTTGGGCGGCGCGTAATTATGTTAAAATGCAGAATCCCGAAAAAGCAGAGGCGGCTTTAATGCGTTTTGTTAACCTTTGGAAACCGTCGGAATGTTTTCAAGTTTTGCCGATGAAAGTGTTTATTTTCAAGGATTTAACGGAATTTTTATCGCCGGAGTTTAAGGACAAAATATTAAAAACAAAGAAAAGACATGAATGAAGAAATTTATAACCCGTTGTATCTTCAAACGGCAATTATACGTAAAGTTTTGAATCTTTACGATTTTGATATGTTGACCCGTATTTTGTTATCATTGGATAACGGTCAAAATGTTGATGATGTTTTTCCTGATTTAGGACCTCATTCCATAAGTGAAGCCCGTCAGTCTGTATTGGAGGCCGAGAAACAATTTTCAGACGGCTTGTTCAGTACAAATGATGAAGTTTTGGAAAAAATGAAAACTAAATACGGAGTTTATGAAGATTGTTTGGTCTAAGAAAGCGGAGAATAAATTAGATATTTATTTTTCATATTGCCGTGATAATTACGGTGATAAAGTAACTTCTGATAAAATCGAAAAACTTGCTAAAATTACAAATCGGTTAAGTGTTTTTCCTGAAATGGGTTTTCCTGAACCTATTTTAGTGGGAGAACGGAAATTATACCGTGCAATAATTTTTGAAAAGCGGTTGAAAATAATATACTATGTTGAAAATGAAGATATTATCAGAATTGCCGACCTTTGGGACTGCAAACGCAGTCCTGAAAATTTAAAGAAGGAAATATAATGTTGTCCTAAAAAAATGTAGAGGCGTTGAATACAACGTCTCTACTATATAAAATCTGTAATTAACTGAAAATCACCGTACTTGCGATATATCCTGCATAAATTGTTGCTAAGAGAATACCTTCCCAGCGTTCAAGTGTATGTTTTGTAGAAAGGAAAAACCACAACAAGCCTGAAAGCGCAACCATGACAATGTAATCTGTTAAAAATCCTACGTTTGTGCCTTGAATCGGACAGATTGCTGCCGAAACACAAACCACGCACAGAATATTAAAAATTGCGCTGCCGACAACGTTTCCGATTGCCATATCCGTTTGACCCTTTTTTGCTGCTGCAACCGACGAAAATAATTCAGGCAAAGAAGTGCCTATTGCGACAATCGTCAAACCGATAACTCTGTCCGAAACACCTAACGCGCGGGCAATATTTGATGCGCCTTCCACCAACTTGTCAGAACCGAAAACCAAAGCCGCAAACGACAAAACTATGATTATCAAGGCTTTCCAAATCGGCATCGGGGCTTTCTCGTCTTCTTCGGTTTGAGTTTGAGCGGGATAATGTTTTATTTCCCAAACTAAAAAAGCACACAAAATGCCAAAACCGATTATGCCTGTAATTCTGCCGATTGAGCCAGACATTGCAATTCCGACAAAAAGTCCAGAAATCAGCAGCATAAAAGGCATGTCAACTTTCAGCGTGAGAGGTTGCGCGGCGCACTCCTTAACTATTGCTGCAACGCCGAGTATGAGCGCAATATTTGCAATGTTGCTTCCGACAACATTGCCGATTGCAATTCCCGAACTGCCGCTTAGCGCCGCCTGAATACTCACTAACAATTCCGGCGATGAAGTGCCAAAACCAACTATTGTTAAGCCGATAACCATCGGCGAAATTTTGGCGCGTTTTGCCACCGAAACCGCACCGTCAACAAGGAAATCACCGCCTTTTATCAGCAGCACAAATCCTAACAAAACATATAAAATATCTAACCACATGTTATTAATTATTTATCTTTTTTAACGCTTAAAATTATTTCTACTCTGCGATTCAACGCCCTTCCTTTTGAAGTCTCGTTTGAGGCCATCGGTACGGCTTTTCCAAAAGCCTTGTAAGTCAAGCGTTTAGCATCGATTCCCGCTGTTATCAAATAATTGATGACCGTTCTGCAACGTCTTTCGCTCAAAATCATGTTATCTTCCTGAGAACCAATGTAATCCGTATGACCCAAAATTTCAATGTCATATTGAGAGTACTCGTTCAAAAACATCGAAAGTTGGTGCAAATATGCTTTTGCGTTGTCGGTGAGTTTTGCAGAATTGAAGTCGAAATTCACGTTTTTGAGTTCGTAAGGCACACCGGTTTTTATTTTGTCGAGTTTTACGTCTTCAATAGTCGGTGGAACATAATTGCCCGTGTCAGGACGAAAAAATTTAACGTCATAAAAAAAGCCTTTTTTCTTAACCGTCAACATATAATCTTCGCCTTTTCCAACCGTGGTCGTAACGGCATATTCTCCTGTTTTTGAATCTGTTATACTATGAGATGTTTCGTAAGTTTTCAGACTTGTCAAGTCTACGTTAACATCGGGAACGGGTTTGCCATCTTCGTCAGTAATTTTGCCTTTGATTAAAAGCACTTGGTTTGGTGCTGCGTTTTCCGTCAAGCCCGAACAATAAATGTCCCAGCCGCCTTCGCCGCTCAAAAGCATTGACGAAAAATAAATTCGTTTTCCGTCTGCGCTTACGATATACGCAACTTCATCTTTCTCTGTATTAAGCGGATAGCCGACATTTTCGGGTTTTGAGAACGAGCCGTTGTCATCGGCTTTGGAATAAAAAATGTCGAAACCGCCTACTCCGCCGTGTCCGTTTGAAGAGAAATAAAGCGTTTTGCCGTCGCAGTGGATAAACGGCGTTTTTTCGTCAAATTCGGTGTTGATGTCCGCACCGAGGTTTATTGGCGCACTCCAAAGCGAGTCCTGATGTTTGCGGACGATTTTGTAAATGTCGTAACCGCCATAGCCGCCCGGACGGTTTGAAGAAAAATATAGTACGTTTCCCGTTGCGTCAACGGAGGGCTGACCTTCAAAATATTCCGTGTTGACAGTGTTCGGCAGTTTTATCAGCGGTTGCCATATACCTTTGACGTTTTTGGAATAATAAATATCGCAATTATCATAATTACAGATAGTTATGTACATTATGCGGTTGTCTATTGTCAGAGTTGTGCCGCCTTGAATTTTTCCCGTGTTAAACGGTGTTGTCATTCTTTCGCCTTTTGAAAACTCTTCTGTACCGTTTTCAGCACCTGTGTTTTGACTTATCATAAGTTCTTCAACAAATTCGCCGGAGCGTTTTTCGCTGCGTTTTGAGTAAAGCAAAATTGACCCGTCGTGAGAAATCAGCGGCAAAAATTCGTCGTCTTTTGTCGAGACGTTTTTAAGCATTTTCGGGTCGAATTTTATGGGGTGATTGATTAAATCAAAATATTCTTCAATCATTTTCATACGCTTTTTAGCGGCTTTGAGGCATAACGGCGCGGCATTTTCCGAGGAGAGAAAAAGTTGAAAAAAGGCTTTTGATTTTTCGTAATTGCGGCAGAGGTAATAGCCTTCTCCGAGCAGATAGGCAGCGCGGCAACTATCATAACTGTCGCAGTTTCCGAAACTTAGAGTTAAATATTCGATTGCGGTTTTGGCATATTCAAGCGAGACTTTTGACTGAAACCTCATAGCGGCGTCTTTTGCCTTTTCCAAATTGTATTTTCCGAGGATTAAGGTTGCCGGAAAATAATTCGGGTTGGTTTTTGCGATTTCAGTCAGAAACCTTATGCTCAAATCCTTGTTTTGCCGCATTAATGCTTCTGCATCGTTGAATTTGTTGTTCAACTCCTTGTTTTTCGGTAGTTTACAGTTTTGAGCCGTTGCTGAGATTGTCATTGTCAACAAAAAAAATATGAAAACAGATAACAGCCGCATAAATTTTTTTTGCAAAAATAAACAAAAATACCGGCTTGGCAAAATTTTTAGTTTTTGTTTTTTCTATGTTTTATTAAATTAATAAAGTTTAAAATTAGTAATATACAGCAAATCGCAACATTTATCGCTGTGATTTTGTTTGTCCAAGAGTTGAAAACAACGATTTGGTCATCGGGTTCGGGATTCCAAAAATCCTCAATGAAAAATATGATTTTCTCTCCATCTATTGCTGCCATATTGTCAATAAACGCCGAATCGAGTACTTCCGGTTTCCCATTGGTATATTCAAAAGTCCAATAGTCTTCGGGAATTAAAAAATGACGTTTTGTTATTTCTCCTTTATTGTATTTAAGGACTTGATTACATTTACCGTCTATATTATAAATTTTTACTGTTCCGTCAATGGTGTCGTTCAAGTAATGTATTTCCGTAGCCTTGGTTTGTAAACTGTCGCCTTGAAATTCTACGAGCCAACCGTTACGTTTGTTATTTTCAAAATTCATAACACAACTTAAATTTTGCTGATTTTTCCAGCGGTCAAGAAACACCCAAAAACCGTGTTTGTCGTTTTCTGCGTTTTGGGTCTGACCAAAAGCCCTGACGGTATCACTTTTATAATATGTGCAATACCGTCCGGGGGCTATTCTGTTGCCAATGGTTGAAATCAACAAAATTAACAATATGCCGATGATGTTAATTAGTTTCATAATATTTTTCTAAACGTCCGTTTGTTTTTTTAATATACACAAAAATATTACTTTTTTTTCATAATTTGAAATAAAAATTATCTGAAAAATTTCCCATTATCCTCATTTTTTTGTAATATTGCAGTGATTTTAGGCTCATAAAATTGTAAGAAATGCCCTAAAATATGCTATGATTTTTGTTAAAACATTAAAAATCAAATAATTATGTATTTAAAAACGTTTTCGCACCTTTTTAACCCATAAATAAAAAAGGATTGTCCAATTTTTTTTGAACAATCCTTCTTTTCTTGTGTGTTGAAAAAATTTATTTGATGCTTTCTGCTTTTTTTACTGCTTCGTCGTTTAGTTGGTCGGCTTTTTTCTGAGCCTCGCTGACGAGTTTGTCGCCTTGCTTTTCTGCCTCTGTTACGGCAGAATCGGCTTTCGCGTTAGCCTCCGAAAGTGCTTTGTCAGCCTTTTGAGTAGCATCTTGAATTGCTTTGTCGGCGGCTTTCTGTGCGGCGGCTTTCGCTACTGGATTAGAAGCCTTGTCTACTAATTTCTGAGCCTCAGTTTTTGCTGCTTCAACGGCTTTGTCGCGGGTTTCCTTAGCCGCTTTCTTGGCTTGTTCGGCAGTGGTTTTGGCTGCGGCTACGAGCGATTCCTTCTGCTTTTTAGCCTCGGCTATGAGTTTGTCGCCCTGAGCCTTGGCATCGGCAATCAGTTTCTTTGCCTCGTCAGAGACTTTTTCTTTCGCCTCTTGAATTTTTTCCTGAGCCAAATCTTTCAAAGCGTCGGTTGCCGAAGTCGAAAATCCTTTTATTTTCGGGTCGCTGACCGTGCCGCCGATTTCCGCAATCACTTTTATTTGTCCGGCTTTTTCGCTGCCGACCGCTTTTGAAAGCAGTGAGTTTGCAACCGTTTCCGCAAGCGTCATTCCGACTTTCATGTCAAGCGATTCGTCAAGTCCTACCGTGCCGTAGAAATTTGCGTCCTGACCGGCAAGATTCAAAGCCGTAGAATCTATTTCAACGTTTCCGTCTTTGATTCTGAAACCGAGATTTACGTTTTTGACTGTCGGGTTTTTGAGACTCTCGTTTTTAGTTGCCGTGCCCAGAAGGTTGAAAACCTTGGAATCTTTGATTCCAACGCTACTTGTAACGAGTCTTCCATCTCCGTTAACAGTCTTTAAATCAGGATTTAAATAATTGTCAAGTTCGGTTTTGAAGTTCAGTTTTGCCGTCATATTGCCGTGGCATGATGTGGCTATCGGCGCGAGTTTTTCAACCGTGTTGAAAGTTTTTGCCGTGGTCTGAATGTCTATTTCCGAAAGATCCAACTGCAAATCGGCTTTCGGACGTTTTACGTTTGAGTCGTCATAAACGCCGTTAACAAAAGCCTTGCCGCCCAACATTCTTAAATTCAAGTTGTTAAGACTTGCAACACCGTTTTTGAGACCAATTTTTCCGGCTAAATCCTCAATTACCAAAGAGTCGTAAAGAATTTTTCCGATTGAGGCATTAAGTTGAAAATCAATGTTTTTCGGAATTTCAGGTGCTTCGGTTGCGGCTTCTTCCGCTGTAGGAGCGGACTCTGTTGCCTCAGGCACTGAATGGTCGTATGAATAAATATCGTTAACGTCCAACAAATCAGACTTATACGTAAAGTTTGCTTTTAAAGTAGAATCTGCAAAAACGTATTGAAAAATATTGTCTAATTTGCCGCTTAAAGCAAAATCCGATTTTCCAAGATTCATGCTGAAAGTCTCGAGCGTGCCTTTTTCGGGTGATATAATAAGGTGTGCCTTATGAATGTCAACCGGCGGCAAATCTGTCATAACAGTATGAAAATCAGTCATTACAATATCGCCCTGAGCCTGAAATTTGTCGTATTCCTCGTTGTCGATGGCAGAGAGGTTGCCTTTGAAATCAAGTATGGCTTTCACGAGTCCCTTTATCGTCATATCGTCCAACGGAACTACCTGATTTACAATATCCAAGTCGAGGTTTATGTTGACGTTGCCCGCCAAGGATATGTCGTCTTTTGATGTCTGAACCTGAACCGAAGCGTCAACGGGATTGTCTCCGAGTTCAAGATGGAATTTTTCTACGTTGACGTTGATGCTGTCAAGGTTGCCGGGACATTTTACAAAGGCGTTTACGTTGATATTTTCAGCAGATTTTGGCAAATCGGGATACTGAAAACGTGCGTTGTCAACATTAAAGTCAACCCAAAATTCGGGGAACGAAACAGCGTTGAAATTACCTTTTGCGCCACCTTCAAAATTGAATTTTCCTGCGGTTTTTACACCTTCCAAATCTTTGGCGTATTCTGCGGGAATCATACTCAGAACGCTCAGAAAATCAGTGCTTTTTGTACCGAATTTCAAGTCCATTCTGATGTTTGTGTCAGGAACGGCGATATAACCGTCAAGACCCAAAGCCAACTCGTTGATTTTGAACACGTTTTCTTTGAAAACAAACTTCATTTTCTCTAAATCTGCGTCCAAATCCGATTTCATGTTAACGACAGCATCGTTTATGTAGATAATCGGTCCTAATCTCACGTTGAGTTTTGCAATGTCAAGCAGTGCGCTCAGAATCGTTTCCTTGTCAGAAAGGTCGCCTGAGAGCGAGAAATTAAGACTGTCAATATAAGCATGAACATCGGTAACACTATCTGTATAAGTAACGTTTAAATTATTGACTTTCAACTTTTTAAGCACTAATTCAAACTGCGAAGATGCGGTATCTTCTTCTGGCGTTTCTTCTACGGCGGTAGAATCCGAAATTGCAATGTCATAATTCGGTTTGCCGGCAGAGGTAACGATGATGTTTGCCTTCGGATTGTCAAGCAAAACGGACTTTACTCTGATTTTGCCGCCGAAAAGCGACTTAACGTTTACCGTTGTGCTGAACTTGTCAAAACTTGCGAGCGTAACTCCTTGAAACTCACCGTGTCCAACAACAGAAACGTCTTTCAGCGTTACGGTTGCGCCCGGAAAGTTGGAAATCAGGCTCAAATCCAAATCACCGATATTGACATCGGCGTCCACATACTCTTTTGCGATTTCCGTTACGGCTTTCAGGACTTTGTCCTTGAAAAAAATCGGAATGATAATTAAAAGAGCAAGCACCACAACTAATGTGATGCCTGAAATTTTAAGTACGGTTTTTAAAATTTTGTTCATAATTGTTTGATATTTTTATGCATCAATATTTGCATACACTGCGTTTTGTTCGATAAATTCGCGTCTTGGCGGAACGTCGTCGCCCATAAGCATAGCGAAAGTTCTGTCAGCCTCGGCAGCGTTTTCTATCGTAACTTGTTTCAAAGTTCTCGTCTCGGGATTCATTGTTGTTTCCCAAAGTTGATCGGCGTTCATTTCACCAAGACCTTTGTAACGCTGAACCGTGCAACTATCTTCCTGACCATTGCCGAAATCTTGCAATGCTTTAAGTCTTTGGTCTTCTGTCCAACAATAACGCTGAGATTTTCCTTTCTTTACCAAATAAAGCGGAGGATTTGCCAAATACAAATGACCTTGTTCAATCACTTCTTTCATATAACGGAAGAAAAGCGTCATCGCAAGTGTTTGAATATGAGCACCGTCCACATCGGCATCCGTCATGATGATAATCTTGTCGTAACGGATATTTTTAAGGTTTGCCGCCTGAGAATCTTCCTCTGTACCGATTGTAATTCCAAGAGCAGTGTAGATATTTTTTATTTCGTCGTTGTCCAAAGTCTTGTATTGAACGGCTTTTTCAACGTTCAAGATTTTACCTCTTAACGGCAAAATTGCTTGATACATTCTGTCGCGACCTTGTTTTGCTGTTCCACCTGCCGAATCTCCCTCGACTATAAAAATCTCGGTCTTCGTATTATCTCTTGACGAACAGTCAGCGAGTTTTCCGGGAAGTCCCGCGCCTTTAAGACTGCTTTGGTGCTGAACAAGTTTTCTTGCGTTGTTAGCCGCAATTCTCGCCTTTGCAGCAAGAAGCACTTTATTAACAATATTTCGTGCTGAGTTCGGATTTTCTTCCAAATAATTTGTCAAAGCGTCAGAAATTGCAGCGTCAACTGCCGGACCAACTTCGGTATTTCCGAGTTTTGTTTTTGTCTGACCTTCAAAAAGTGGCTCTTGAACTTTTACAGAAATAATTGCCGTCAAACCCTCGCGGAAGTCATCACCTGAGATTTCAAGTTTTGCTTTTGCTAACATTCCTGATGTTTCAGCGTATTGTTTCAAAGTTCTTGTAAGACCGCGTCTAAAACCTGTCAAATGCGTTCCGCCTTCTTGCGTGTTGATGTTATTGACATAACTATGAACATTCTCTCTAAAACCGTTGTTGTATTGCATTGCGACTTCAATCGGAATGCCGTTTTTCTCGGTGTTTAAGTGAATGATTTCGCAAAGTTCGTCTTTTGAAACTTCCAAATAATCAATAAAATCTTTCAAACCGTTTTCAGAATGGAAAACATCGTGACGGGTGTTTCCGTTTTCATCAGGGCGCATATCGTGAAGTTCAAGATGAACGCCTTTGTTCAAAAACGCAAGTTCTCTAAGTCTTGCCGCCAAAATGTCGTACTGATAAACGTGGCATGTAAAAATACTGTCATCGGGTTTGAAAGTGATTTCCGTTCCAGTATCTTCGATGTCAGTTTCGCCGATAACAAGAACCTCCGTAGTGGGTTTTCCGATAGAATATTTTTGCTGGTAAATTTTGCCGTTTCTCTTAATAACCGCCTCAAAATAAGTTGAAAGCGCGTTAACGCAAGATACGCCGACACCGTGCAAACCGCCGGAAACTTTATAAGAATTTTTGTTGAATTTACCGCCGGCATGAAGAATTGTTAAAACAACCTCCAAAGCCGATTTTTTTTCTTTTTCGTGATAATCAGTCGGAATACCGCGACCGTTGTCCTTTACCGTTATTGATTCGTCCCAATTGATGGTAACGTCGATTTTGGTACAAAATCCGGCAAGAGCCTCATCGATAGAGTTATCAACAACCTCATAAACAAGGTGATGCAAACCTCTTTCGCCGGTATCGCCGATATACATAGCGGGGCGTTTTCTTACCGCCTCCAAACCTTCAAGCACTTGAATACTATCTGCGGAATAATTCTCTTCCGCCTCAATTATTTCTGCCTTAGTTAAGTTGTTTTCTTCCATTACTAAAAAAATATTTTGTCTGCAAAAGTAATAATTTTTATTTTTTTAAACAAGTTTTTTAACTTTTAATCCTTCTTAAAATTCAGCACCATTTTCATAGAATTTTCCTTTTGAAATTCCTCCTGAATGTTGCTTATTACAAGGGACGAAGCGGTTAGTGTTTTGATAACAAAACGGTCTTGCTCCTGATTATCGAGAATCACGGAAATAGTATCACCGATGATTTTGTAAGAGCCTCTCAAAGTTTCCGAATCCGTTTTGACGGAAAATCTTTTGTACTGATGTAAATTATAACTATCACCGTCTGAAAATGTATAAATCATATTGCCTTCGGTGGCTTTCAATGTTGCTTCAATATCCGTCTTGACACTTTGATAAGCCTGAGTTTTCTTAGAAGAAAGTTCTTCGATTCTTTTCTTCAACTTTTCCCTTTCGCCCTCGCTCTGAGCCGTTTCCAAATTACGCTTAATTTGTGCGATATTTTGGTCGATGTTCATAATGGCGATTTTCCCTTTTGCCAATGCAAATTCGTCAAAATTCTCACATTCTGCCTTTGTCAGAGTCCAATTTCCTATAATCAGCATTTCTGCTTTTTGTCCGCACGAAAGGCACAGAAAAAGACTTAAAACAAACAAAACTTTTTTCATAAGCATCATTGTTTTTGAAATGTTAACTTGGTGAAAACTTCGCTGGTTTCGAGTTTCTCCTGAACTACGATTATTAGGCGATTCTCTGTAATCTCCTGAATCTGAACCACATCATACTGGTTGCCGTCTGAGGGTTGGAGTTTTAGGTATTTTGACTGAGGGTCGTATTCCCATGCGCCTGTTTCGGTTTTTTCGGAAAAACCTATTCTTTCAAAAGTCTTGTCGGCTTTGAAAACAAGCACAGCCCTCGTCAAAAGCGCATTTACAAGTTCTTGAAGGTCAAGACTATCCTGACGGGTTCTGCGGTACTGATTGTCGGAATATTCAACCATTCTCCAACGACCTACAAAATTTTGTTCGCTGTTTTTGAGTTGTTGCGAAAGTTGTATTTTAACGTTTGAAACCCCTTGTCCGGAATTTGCGCCCTGACCTGAGGCGGCGTTTGCGCGATAATTGTCAGCCTCGCGGTTAGTCTGTTTTAAGCCTCCGTTAACCAAGATAAACAGCAAAACCACAATCACTGCTGCACTCATATAAAGCAGGTTTTTGAACAACTGTTCTTTACCTGACGGTGTGCTGTTGTTTGAAGTGTTTTTTTTCGGGTTTTTGTTTTGAACTATTGCCGCCGGTTTTTGCGGCTGTTTTTTCTCTATCCTTTTTGAAAGATACTGATAATTGTTTTTCAACATATCCAAAAGTGTCGCTTGACCCTCTTGAAAATTTACCGTTGCCGCATCTATCCAATCGTGTTCGTCAAGAAAGAAATTTTGACTGACGGTTTTGTTTTCCATTTCAACGGTAACAAAAGGTACAACCGTAACGCCGAAATTTGAGCAACCGTGCAAAAGCGACATCATTGAGGGATTAACTTCCGAATCCTCTGTCATTACCGCTATTACCAAATCCGGCAAAGCGTTTTTATCTATTTTAGCGGCAGTATTGTTGACCGAATAGCCGTTTTTTTTAAGCGTTTGAAATAGTTTTTGAGCAGTTTCCTTTCCTTTTGGAGAACTTACAAGTAATATTTTTTCCAATTTTTTATTGTTTTTTTAACGTGAGGACTATTGTTGAACCCGAAGCATCGTCTTTTTGAACGATTACCAATTCGGAGTTTGAAAGCGACTGAATTTTGCTCAGGACGATTTTTCCGCCTTCAAAAGTCTGTTTGAGTTGTTCGCCCTCAGCCAAGAGTTCCCAAGTGCCTTTTTGATGGAAATTGTCGTATTCCTGTTTGAAAGTTTTGTCGGCAGCAAACTCATACATGGATTTTGCTTTTGTTTCTTCGATAATTTCCTCAAACAAAGCCTTTTGACTTTCTTCGATTCTTGCATCGGTTTTGTAATCTGAAATTTTCCACTTTCCGACTATATTGTCTGCCGACGACGAATTACAACCCGTAAGAGATACTGTTAGCGGGCATATCAGCATAAATAATGCGTATAAAATTTTTTTCATATTTTTTCGTTTAAATTTTTCTGCAAATATCTTAAATTATATTGTATTATTCAAGTTTTTTTTAGATTTTATTTTTTATTCCACCTTTACTTTTTGCGACGTTGAGTTTGCTCTAAACTCCGGTGCGTACATACATTCTATCGTTGCGATGCCGTTTGTTAAAACGCCTTTGTGAACCGCAACAAGCGGATATTCAAATACGTATGTTCCGCGCTGCATAAACTCAATGAAAAACTCTTCGCAAACGTCTTTTGTACTTTCATAATAGAAAAGTCCGTCTTGAAAGTGACTGCCCGAAAGTTTGTTCAAGGGTTCAAATGCTGACGAATGAATGTCTTTTAAGAACACGTATTCGAGGTCGCGGTCTGTTGTGATAACAAAACGTGCTTTTAATTTGTCGCCTTGTTTTATCGGCATTTCGGGCGTAACGAGCGTTGCAACGTCCTGACCCAAACCATCTTTCGTGATTTTATAAATCTCTTTCGTAAGCGTTAGACCGTTTGAAGTGGCTTTTATGTTTTCGTATTCCTCAAAATATTGCAAATACGTTGCGCCGAATGCAATGTGATTGTTCGGGTTAACGACTTCAATGTCAGCAAATTCTGATTTGATTTCGTCATTAGAGAAAACTTTTTTCACGTATGAGGCACCCTCTGACGGCTTTTCTTCCATAACATAATTGCCTATTTTTATTTTGCATGGTTCTTCTGTTGTGGAAAGTTTTTCGCCGTTCATTAGGAGTGCGTAAACAGCCTCTGTTGTAGAACGCGTTGATTTCCAAGAGTTTGTCTGTTTGTGTTTTATGAGCCAGATTTTCAACTCCTCAACTTCGTGAGACATTTTGAACTCAGAAAACGCTTCAATTATCATCGCCTGAGTCTCTATCGGCGAATTGTACCAGTGATAACCGTTGAGATTTTTGGAGTAATACATTCCAAATTCGTCAGAATATTGTGCGTTGTCTTTGAAAGAGTCGATTATGTCTTTTGCAGCAGCCTGTTTGTCAAGACGTTGGAAAGTTGTTGCGAGTAGTGCCTGAGCGTACAAAGAAAAATCCGTCCAATACTGAACTAATTTTGAAAGGAAGAAATCGTATGCTTCACGGCTTGAAGACGGCACTTTTTCGTCAAAGAAACTGCGGGTATAAAAATATTGAATGTCATAATACGACGGGTGATATTTATCAAGGTCTTTTTTACCCAAATTCTTTTTCAACCAATCATAATTTTCCTTTAACTTCTTGTCCATAAACGAAATACCGCGCTCAGTCATTTTCTTGACATCGCCTTTGTTTTCAGCCGCACCGAGGTGAATCAATCTGCCGAGACCGCAAACGATTTCTTGCGTGATGAAAATGCTTTCTTTCATACCTTTGAACCACGGCCAGCCGCCGTTTGAATATTGACCGTCAAGAAGTTTTTTGAAATAAACACTGTTTGTCTGGTCAACTGCCTTAGAATTAAACAGTTTAGCGAGTTTTTTCATTTGTTCGCTTTCTGTTTTAGCGTCCAAAAGCCAAGGTGTTTCGTTCAGCATAATTGATTTTAATTCCTGATTTTTTTCTAATGCTGACTTAAAATCTTCCTCAGAAAGCGAGTTGTAAGTTTTTTCAAAACCCGGATTTGAAGTGATGATTTTTTTTGCTAACAAGTTGGCATACAGACAGTCAAAAATGTAATCGAAACATTCTCTGTCCGTTTCCCTGAGTGCGGGTAGCGACATAAACGCAAGCCAAGCGGGATTTGAGGTAAACTCAAACGTAAATGACTGATTGTCTTGTGTTTGTGATTGATTTTTTAGTGCATTGACCGTAAAATTTTTGGTCTGGTTGCCTCTTATATAGAGAGTCTGCGATTCGGTGATGAGCGTTCTCGTGGTTAAAACGGGGACGTATTTTTGACTTCCGTCGCTATGTCCGTCAGAAATTCCGACAATCTTAATTACCACGGGCTCAGGACGTTTGGGAATTTCGAGCGAAAATTCCGCTGTCGTTGACCTATCAGCCTCTACGGTAAAATCTTTAACAACCGCATCAATTTTATAATCTTTGACGGGTTTTAAAGTCTGAAAATCAAGTATTTCAATTTTTACTTTTCCCGATAATTTTTCTTCTGTTAAATTGCTGATTTTTACGGGTATAGTTATTTTGTCTCTTTCCAAAAAGAACCTCGGCAAGTTAGGCTCCACCATAAACGGCTTTTGTGTTATCAAATGATTTTCGCTAAAAGCATATTTTAAATCTTTTGTGTGAGCAAAACTTTTGAAATGCCATTTTGTAAGTGATTCAGGCACAGTAAATTCCACCGAAATATTGCCTTCGTTGTCCGTTAACAAATGCGGCTCAAAAAACGCTGTTTCTGCAAAATTTTCTCTTACTTTTACCTCGTCAAAACCTGCATTGTCTTCTGCTGATTCTTCTTCCACTGCTGCGTCTTGAACTTCAATTTTATCGTCCAAAACTTCAAGTACTTCTTCGTCTGCTACCATTGGTGCGGATTCCATAACCATATTTTTTGACAGCATTTTTGCTCCGAAAGTCCGGTAAAGCACCTCCGGGTGTCGTCGTCCGAAAGAGTAAATCTGATGTCCAAACCAGTTGATATACGGACTGTATGACGGTTCGTAATAATTGAAACTATTAGCATAGCGGATTGCCAGAGCGTTTGAGGCTCCGAAATAATTTCCTTCGTACGAACTGCACGATGAATTGTAACCGTAACAATTGAAATACCAACTGTTTTCGCGGATTGCATCGAGAGATTCATCGTAAAGTACGGCTAACATTTCAGCGTTAACGGGTTTAAGTTTTTTGTCAAGTATTTTTAACTTGATTGTTTCCGTCTGACCCGGCTCTAATTTGTCGCGAAAAGTTTCGTATTTTATGTCAATTTTTTTGTTTGTAAAGGGTACGCTGACAGTAAAGTTTTCTTCATAAAAGCGGTTGTCTTTTACGAAAAAGAACCTTACCGAAATGCCGCCTCTGTATTCTTCCAAAATCGGAATTTCAATGCTTTTGGAGTTTTGACTGAGACGGAAATTTTGCTGGTCTGAGATGCGTTTGTCTCCGCAAAATACTTCGTACCAACAATTTACGTCTTTCATTGAAGTTCCAAAAATGATTTTTGCCTTTTCGCCCGGCTCGCGGCTCGAATAAAGGTTTTCCGTCCAAAAATACTTGTTGAAAGCCGTGTTTTTACAGTTTTCAGAAATGATTGTAAACCTCGAATCCGATGTAATTTCGTGATTTTGAGCGTCTTTGGTTTTTAGCGTAACCGAGTAGTTGCCGTCTTCCATGTTTTCCAAAAACTTCAAATCCAATTTCAGCGACGATTTTACGGTCATCGTTTTCAAGACTTTTTCTTCTTCCAACTTGTATAAATCGTTGTCAGGTAGCGGCTTATCAAAGTTTTTTAGTTTTTTGACAATCACTTCTACATCACATTCAACGGGTACGTATGAGGCGTTATAAGCAGAAATTTCGAGGTCGCAGAAGTTGTCTTTGCCTTTGAAATACAAATCCGAACTCAAAACGCGGCTCATAAAAATTCCCGCGTAACCTACTGTTTCATAATGTGTTGTTGACTGAGTTTCGCCATTTATGTCGGTAACGTCGATTTTTACTTTGTAAGTGAAAACAAGGTTCAAATCCTCCGGCAGACTTTTGTCGGGTTTTGCGGGAAACTTGATTTCAAATTCGCCGTTTTCGTCGGTTTTAACCTCGCCGTTTGCAACGGATTTTTCTTGCAAATTATAGCCGAAAAACCACCAACCGTAAAACTTCGGAATTCTTACAACCTCGTATTTTACTTTTGCGTCCTGAATTTTTACACCCGAATAGGAGAGGGCATTACCTTTAACGATAACTTCTTGATTCAAAGCAATTTGTTTGTCGTTTTCTTTTGTAAAAATTTCAAAAGTCGGGCGTTTGTATTCTTCTACGCTGAAATCATGCGAACACACAAATTCTGTTGCGCGGAACGTGTAATTGCCTAATACTGCGGAAGTTGGCAGTTCAAAACTATCGTCTGCCGAGCCGTATTCGTTTAGAGTGAGTGCTTTGTTGTATACCTTTTGACGGTTGATGTCAAGAACCGAAATAGTAACTTTTTTATTTTCAATGACTTGTGCGTTGTGGCCGTTTTTGCTGTAACCGACGATTTTAAATTTTACCGTTTGTCCGGGACGGTATATCGCTCTGTCGGTGAATATTTTCAGGTGTAGCGTTTCGTAAGGGTTTACCGCCGAGGAGATGGTAAGACGTTTTTTGTCCAAAAAATCCCCGCCTTTTTCCGCCGTGAAAAATAGGTTGTAACCCTGAAACTTAATTTCGTCTTTTTTGAAAACGCAGTCGCCTTTTTTGTCGGAAATTTTTTCGCCGTAAAGGTTGTAAACCCATTTGCCGTTTTTGTATTCTTCGCCGAGAGCCTTAACGGTTGCCCCCTCAACAGGCAGTCCCGAAACTCTGTCCAAAACTTTTACAATAGTTTCCGCGTTTTCGGGATTTTTGGCTGTAACAGTAATTAAATCAGTTACTTGTAAAAATTTATAAAGTACGTTATCTTTTTTGAAATCTTTGTCAGTGGAAATCAAAACAGCATAATATCCGAGTTTTTGGCACGGAAGGTTGTATTCCGATTTGCTGGAAGTATAATCTGGATTTTTCGTAACGGAGTGAATAAAAGTCTTAGTTTCGGTCATTGCCTTGGAAAATTTTTCTAAATAATTTTCTCTATTGTATTCAGGCGTATCATAAAATTTTTTGGAAATTTTGCCGAAACGGATATAAATTTTGTCGGTATTTTGGTGTGTTAATTTCAAAACAATTTCTTGTGTTGACGGCACAAAATTTTCTCCTGAAAAGTTAACTCCCGGATTTTCAATATTTTGAATGAGATATTTTGCGTTGTTGTAATTTGGGTTTAGTGCCAAAATTTCTTCGGCTTTTTTATGCGCTTTTACCTTTTGTTTTTGGATTTCGTAAAATTTTGCGATTTGCCACTTTATTTTTATAAGTGCGGCGGTGTCTTTTTGCGCTTGTTCCATATCAAGCATTGTGTTTAAATAAAGAAAGTCTTTATCCTCCGATGTTGAAAGTCCGTAATAGTGCGAAAGACGTTTTAAATCGTTGTAAACCAAGATGTTGTTATCGCCATCGGAATTGGCTTTTAGGAGTTTTTGGTGAATTAAAAACGCTTGATATGCTGCCGAATTTTCCAACTCTTTTCCGCTGAATTTCAGACTCAAAAATTCGTCTTTTCCGCTTAAAAGTTTTTCGTTGTTGAAGTCAAATTCATCGTCAAAAACTTCGTAACGCGAAATGTCGTTTTCAAAAAATTCGTCCAAAGCGCGGTTCAAAACCAAATCGTACAGACTCGGCCAAAGTTCTTCGTCGGGGTGAAGACCAGAAAGAATGTCCTGATAATCAGCGATTTTTTTCTCTTTTAACACGCTTTCAGGTTTTATGGATTCCATAAAATGCGACTTTGCCGTGCGTAGAAGTTGTTTTGTGGAATAAGTTTTCACGTTGCCGTCCTTAACTTCAACGTCGGTGCGTTTGGAAATAGCAAAATATTCCCTTCTGAGGTAATTCATATAAATTTGTCCCAATACAGAGTGCATTACGGCTTTGTCGGCTTCGGGAAAATCCGAAATTTCCTTTTCCATTTTTTCAAGTTCGGGAAAGAAACCATCGTCAACCGTAGTGTTTTGATAATCAAGACTGTAAATATATGTTTTGATTATTTGCGGATAGTTTTTTTCTTTTTTAGCCTTTGCTAAAATTTCCTTAACTTTTTTGTAAGCCTCGTTGGTTTTGTTTTTGTTTTCGAGTGCTTTTACCTCTGCCCAAAGTTCATTAAACGTAGCGGGCGATTTTGTGAATAAACTTTTGAAATCCATAGTTTTCAAGTTGTTGGAATAACTCTTGTAAACCGTTAAAAACAATCCGAGAGTTATAATGATTATTATAAAAGTGTGTTTTTTCATGTTCTTTTTTTATGTTTTGTTTTGCTAATTGATTGCAAATAAAATAATTTGTTTTAATACAAGGAAATTTTTTAATGTTTTTTTTGAAAAAAATATCAAAAAAAATTACAACGTAACAAATTGTTTTCTATCTTTGCGGCACTATTTAAGTGAATTTCTTAAAAATACTATAAAAATGAGTAAAATTACAGTTATTGGAGCAGGCAATGTAGGCGCAACTTGCGCAGATGCCATTGCACGCAGAGACCTCGCAACCGAGGTTGTTTTATTGGACATCAAACCCGGTATTTCAGAAGGAAAAGCCCTTGACATTTGGCAGACCTCTGCACTCGCAGGTTTCAACCATCAAATCAAAGGTGTTACCAACGATTATTCAGCAACTACAAATTCTGATGTTGTTGTTATTACATCAGGTGTTCCCAGAAAACCCGGTATGAGCCGCGAAGACTTAATCGGCGTTAACGCAGGTATCGTAAAAAGCGTTACCGAAAACGTTATCAAAGCATCTCCTAATGCAATCATTATCATCGTTTCTAATCCTTTGGACGTAATGACATACGTTGCTTTCAAGACTGCTAAAACCTTGTCAAGCAAAGTATTCGGTATGGCTGGTACTCTTGATACCGCTCGTTACAAAGCATTCTTGGCAGAAGAAATCGGTGTAACTCCTTTGGACATTCAAGCACTTTTGTTAGGTGGACACGGTGATACAATGGTTCCGCTTCCGAGATTTACCTCTGTTGGTGGCGTTCCCGTTACTGACCTTGTTGCAAAAGACAAACTCGAAGCAATTATCGAAAGAACCAAAAAAGGCGGCGGAGAGTTAACTAACCTTCTCGGCACTTCGGCTTGGTATGCTCCCGGTACTTCAGCTGCTTACATGGTTGAAGCAATTATCCGCGACCAGAAAAAACTCGTTCCCGTTTGCGCTTACTTAGACGGTGAATATGGTTACAAAGATATGTATCTTGGCGTTCCGGTTATCCTCGGCAAAAACGGCGTTGAAAAAGTTATCGAACTCAACCTCAACGCAGAGGAAAAAGCATTGCTCGATGCTTCGGCTCAGGCTGTTAAGAAAACCTTGGGTGTACTTGATACAATGAACGTTTTGGACAAGTAATCATAAGTGTAAAACTTAATTTTAAAGCGGAAACTGTAAAAAGTTTCCGCTTTTTTTGCATATTAAGGTATTTTTTTGTATCTTCGCGGCATAAAAATTCAGAAAAAGATGACTACGGTAAATTTAAAGAGCAGAAGTTTTCTCACATTATTGGATTTCTCTACTGAGGAAATCAACTATCTTTTGGACTTGTCAGCCGACTTGAAAAAAGCAAAAAAATCACACACTGAACCTCAGCGTTTGAAAGGGAAAAATATAGCATTAATTTTTGAAAAGACCTCTACTCGTACGCGCTGTGCGTTTGAGGTTGCAGCCGCAGATCAAGGCGCTCATACGGTTTATATTACGCCTTCTGCAAGTCAGTTAGGACACAAAGAATCTGTCGAAGATTCGGCAAGGGTTTTTGGTCGTATGTTTGACGCAATAGAGTACAGAGGTTTTGCGCAGGAAACTGTTGAAATTTTAGCAAAATATTCTCACGTGCCGGTTTGGAACGGACTTACAAACGAGTTTCACCCGACTCAGGCGTTAGCGGACTTGCTTACAATGCGCGAACATTCTTCTAAAAAAGACAACGAAATAAAATTTGCTTTTTTGGGTGATATTCATTCCAATACGTCAAATTCGCTTATGATAATTGCCGCAAAACTCGGCATGGATTTTCGCCTTGTTGGTCCTAAGGAACTTAATCCCGATGCTGAACTCGTAAAAAAATGTCAGGAAATTGCCTCTGAAACGGGCGCAAAAATCACAATCACTTCCAATGTAAAAGAAGGCGTTAAAGACTGCGATTTCCTTTACACAGACGTTTGGGTTTCGATGGGCGAAAAGCACGATGTCTGGGCAGAAAGAATCGCGCTTTTGAAAGACTATCAGATTAATAGTGCCGCAATGGAACTTACCGGCAACAAAAACGTGAAGTTTTTGCATTGTCTTCCGGCTTTTCACGACATAAAAACCACAACGGGAAAAGAAATTTACGACAAATTCCATATTGACTGTATGGAAGTTACGGACGAAGTTTTTGAAAGCGAGGCTTCAATAGTTTTTGACCAAGCCGAAAACCGTCTTCACACAATCAAAGCCGTTATGGTGGCAACATTGGGAGAGTAAATATTTTTTAGCATACTTATTAAGTTTTGCGGTTGTAGCCTTACGGGTTGCAGCCGCTTTTTCTGTATATGTTGTAAAAAGTTAAAAACTTTGCACATTTTGTTCTAAAAATTTACCTTTGCATTTTCAAAATTGATAATTAAAATGAACAAATTAATCTTCACGCTTTTTTTGGCTTTTTTTGTAGTTGCGGCTAACGCACAGAAAAAAACTGCCGCAGATATTCTTAAAGAGCATAAAGTTAACACGGCTTTTGAGCCCGGAGAAGAACTCGTTTATGATTTGAAATACGGCATTATAAAAGCCGGCGAATTTTCTATTTCTGTGAAACTCGTCCCGGTGGGTTATGATTATTATTTTTACGTTGTCGCAAAATGTTATACAACGGGCGTGGCTGCAAAACTCGCCAAAATTTACGATATTTATGAAAGTTATTTTGACATTGTAACGGGTTTGCCACTGAAAGCCGTTAGAAATGTTACCGAAAATAATTATAAAAGATACAACGAAGATTTGTTTTTTCAAGATTCGAGCGTGGTCTATTCAATGAAAAGTGGACGTCATCAACTGCCTGAAAATACACTTGATATAATTTCAGCGTTTTATTTTTCGCGAAAATTTATTTTTGACGAAAAATACCAAAAAAACGAATATATGAACCTTACGACTTGGTTCAATGAAGAACTGTATAAATTCAAAATGGCTTATCGGGGAACGGAAAAGGTGAAAACTGATTTCGGAAAGTTTGAATGTCTAAAATTTTCGCCGGTTTTGGAAAACGACGCAACTTTCAAAAACGAAGACGACATGGTGGCGTGGTTTACTAACGACGGAAACTACGTCCCGGTAAGAATTGTGCTGAAACTTCCGCTCGGAAAAGCAAAATGCGAGTTAAGAAGTTATAAAAATTTAAAAAATAAAGAGGGATTCTTAAAATAAAAAAAAGTTTTTATATATTTGCACGTTAAAAGATAATTCAAACAATCATTCCTTTATATGTTAAAAAAAATCCGCTTCGTGCTTGCCCTGCTGTTTTGGGCGGGCATAACTTTGATGTTTTTGGATTTTAGCGGTACGCTCAAATGTTTTTTGGGCTGGATGGCTAAAATTCAATTTTTACCGGCAATATTAGCCCTAAATATCGGGGCTGTATTATTTGTTTTGGCGTTGACGTTGCTTTTCGGAAGGCTCTATTGTTCAATTATTTGTCCGATGGGAGTATTTCAAGATTTTGTCAGTAGAATAGCCGGAAAATTTAAAAAACGCCGTTTCAAATTTTCGCCGGAAAAGCGAAAAACCCGCCTTATTATATTAGGCATTTTCGTTGTTTTGCTGGTGGCTTTCTCTCCGATTGCGGCTTTAATCGCTCCGTACAGTGCATACGGCAGAATGATTAGTTCAATTTTTCAGCCGCTTTACATGCTGGTTAACAACCTTTTAGCAAAAGCCGCAGAGCATTATGACAGTTACGCTTTTTACGGTGTTGATGTTTGGCTCAAAAGCGGCGCAACTCTCGGCGTTGCTCTTGTAACTTTCTTGGTTGTAACTATTTGGAGTTGGAAAAAAGGTCGCGGATATTGCAACACGGTTTGTCCTGTCGGAACGGTTCTCGGACTTTTGTCAACAAAATCACTTTATAAAATCAAAATTGATGCTGACAAATGCGTTAATTGTGGTCTTTGCGAGAAAAACTGCAAAGCCGAAGCCGTTGATTTTAAAGCGCATACTGTTGATTATTCGCGTTGCGTTGCTTGTATGAATTGTATCGAAATTTGCAAAAAAGACGCAATTTCGTTTACCAAAAATGCGGTTCAAAAATCTTCTGCTCAAAAAACAGACAAGCCCTCAGATTCAGCCCTTAGAAAAACTCTTGCAACGGGTGCTTTGCTTGCTGTTTCGGGAGCGTTAAAAGCACAAGAAAAGCAGTTTGACGGCGGTTTTGCTGTTATCGAAGACAAAAAAATCCCTGCCCGCGACTGCCCCGTAAAACCTGCCGGTTCAAGGAGTTTGAGAAATTTTTCTTCGCATTGTACGGCGTGTCAGTTGTGCGTTACGCAATGTCCGAACAACGTTTTGAGACCTTCGTCAAAAATCGAAAATTTCATGCAGCCCGAAATGAGTTTTGAACTCGGATACTGCCGTCCTGAATGTACAAGATGTTCAGAGGTTTGTCCGACTGGGGCAATCGAAAAAATCACCAAAGAAGAAAAAACTTCAATCCGTGCCGGTCATGCGGTTTGGATAAAAGCAAACTGTCTGTCCGTAAATGACGGCGTAAAATGCGGAAACTGTGCAAGTCATTGTCCCTCAGGCGCAATTACGATGGTAAAACTTCCCGAAAATCCTTCGGTAGAAGTTCCTGCCGTGGATTCTGAAAGGTGCTTAGGTTGTGGCGCATGTGAACATCTTTGTCCTGCAAGACCTTTTGCTGCAATTTATGTGGAAGGCAACGAGGTTCACGGTGATATGTAATTCACAATGCATAATTCATAATTAAAAATTGAAAAAAATGTCAGAAAAAAATATAAACAGACGTGATTTTTTGAAAATGGCGGGAGCGTCTGCCGCCGTTACAGCGGTTTCGATGATGGGCTGCGGCAATCAGAAAACCGAAGAAATTACAGGACAGTCAACATCTTCAAAAAAGGAGATTCCGACCGATAAAATGACTTACCGCATAAACCCAAAAACCGGCGACAAAATTTCGGTTCTCGGTTATGGTTTTATGCGACTTCCTACGGTTAACAACCGCAGTGCGAGGGAAAACGGTGGCGAAGAAATCGATCAAGAAACGGTTAATCGCTTGACTGACTTTGCAATAGAACACGGCTTAAATCTTTTTGACACTTCGCCTGCATATTGTCAGGGACGGTCTGAGCATGCGATGGGTATTGCACTGAGTCGTTATCCGAGAAATAAATATTTCATTTCGACAAAACTTTCAAACTTTGCGCCGCAGACTTGGGGCCGTGAGGAGTCGATAGCGATGTACAAAAATTCTTTGAAGGAACTTCAAACGGAATACATTGATTATCTGCACCTTCACGGAATCGGTATGGGCGGTTTGGAGCAATTTGAAAAGCGTTATATCGAAAACGGCGTTTTGGATTTTTTGCTGAAAGAGCGCGAAGAAGGCAGAATAAAAAATCTTGGTTTTTCGTATCACGGCGATGTCAAAGTTTTTGACTATCTTGTTGATAATCACGATAAATGGCATTGGGATTTTGCGATGATTCAAATGAATTACGTTGATTGGAAATACGCGAAAAGAATCAATCCTTCTAACACTGATGCGGAGTATCTTTACAACCGTTTAACCGAAAAAGGTATTCCTGTTTTTATTATGGAGCCGATTTTGGGTGGACGGTTGGCGAAACTTCCGAAGCACCTTGCAACGAATTTACGCGAAAGAATCCCCGAAAACAGTGTTGCGTCGTGGTCTTTCCGTTGGATTGCCTCGCACAAAAACGTTTTGACGATACTTTCTGGCATGACATATATGGAGCATTTGGAGGACAACCTTTCGACTTTGTGTCCTTTGCAGGAATGTACCGAGGAGGAAAACGCTCTTTTACAGAGGGTTGCAGACGAGTTTGTAAACTTTCCGCTTGTGCCGTGTACAGAATGTCAGTATTGTATGCCGTGTCCTTACGGTGTTGATATTCCGGGGTCGTTTTCGCATTACAACAAGTGTGTTAACGAGGGGTATATTTCGGTTTCGATTCAGGACGAAAACTTTGCGGAAAACCGCAAACGTTTCTTAATCGGTTATGACAGAAAAGTTGATAAAAAACGTCAAGCGACACATTGTATTGGTTGCAATCAGTGTGTTTCGCATTGTCCTCAGGGCATAAAAATACCAAGCCGTCTCAAAGATATTGACGATTATATTGAAAAATTAAAACAAGAAAAGTTGTAAATATTATTTGAATTGTCTAAAAAGCGCACGGGCGGAAAGTTAGTTTTTCGCCCGTGCATTGTTTTCGTTCATGTTTAGATAATCTCTATTCTCAGCATATCCCTTACCTTCATCAACGCAAATCCGAGATGATTTTCGCCTTGCCATTGCGCAGGGTCAAGGACGCGGTCGTCGGCCTCTTCAAGTCCAATGCCCCAAATCTTATCGTAGGGACTTGCCTCAGCCAAAATTTTGTTGCCGGTAGAGAGCAAAAAGTTCTTCAATGCGGGATTTTGAGAGAATTTTGCGTAGTTGCCTTCGATAACAATGCGGTCTTTGTGAAGATTCCAAACTGTATCGTTGTAGTTTTTCACTAATTTGCCCAAATTTTTAAACTCTTGCGGCGTTTTGGCTTGGAATATCTGTTGATAAATATTCAAATCCTTGAACAACAAAGCCTTTGATGCCATCATATATTGCTCTGTGGTGAAATATTCTATGCCCGAAACGCAAAAATTGCAGGCATACCACTGGCTCAGGCAAGATTTCTGAACAGGGTCGTGCGGAGTTTCGTGCCAAAAGAACACAAAATCCTCGCGGGTGTATTTTTTTAATATCGATGGGTCAAGATATGTCTGTTGCTCAAAAACTCGCAAATTATTTTCGATAAACTTTCTCCAAAGGCTATCCGGCGAGTAAATATTGGGCAAAATTCGTCCCGAATGTCCGCCCGTCCAATCAAATTCGGGGAACACCTTTTGCAAT
>JAEEGL012820954.1_pt1 | contig 30042 bp, 25 predicted proteins | sample 9134231 | NCBI WGS metagenome assembly JAEEGL01 (sample SAMN16246548, study PRJNA631951) | gut metagenome | biome: gut microbiome; feature: rumen; material: fiber-attached | host: Bos | place: Iran: Karaj | collected 2018-10 | reverse complement strand
TTATCGGCACCATTATTCTGGGGCCCAAGTTCGGCGTGAAGACCATCGTATCGGTCATCCTGATACCCGTATTCACCTATATCCTTGAGACCACTTGGGGTTACGCACCCCTCATCCACGACGGCGCCTTCCTGGATGCGGAAGCCCATACCGCCCTCAGCTTCATGGACGGCGACGTGCAGCGCTGGTTCCTGCCCGACATGTTCCTCAACACGGTGGTGGCCGGCCTCATCTACGGTGTAGCCATCGGCGTAATCTTCCGTGCTGGTGCCACAAGTGGCGGCTCCGACATCATCTCGATGATTATCCACAAGTACACCAAGATAAGCCTTGGTACGCTGGTGCTTATCGTCGACAGCTGCATCTCGCTCACCACTCTCATCATCGGCGACATCCGCCTGCCAATCTACTCCATCATACTCATCTACATCGAAAGCAAGATTATCGACCTCGTTGTCGACGGCATGAAGAGCTACAAGACCATGTTCATCATTACCGACGAGCTGGAGGCTGTGCGCGACTATATCCTCAACGACCTGGAGCGCGGCGGTACTCTGCTGGTGGGCACCGGCCTATATCAAGGCAACGAGCGCAAGATGATATACGTTACCCTCGACCGCGCCGATATGGTGAAGCTCAAGAGCAACCTGCACCGCCTAGATCCCAAAGCCTTCGTGAACATCATGGAGAGCAGCGAGATTCTCGGTTTCGGATTCAAAGCATTGCCGAAAGAATAAACCTACGAAGAGTACTAAATACTGAACAGCCAACACTACGATGAAGGTTCTCCAACTCTGCAACAAGCCTCCCTACCCGCCAGTCGACGGCGGCACATTGGCTATGAACAGCATCACCCAAGGATTGCTGCAGGCCGGTTGTGAGGTGAGGATACTTACAGTGGAGACCGACAAGCATCCGGCACACGCCGAGCAGCTGCCCGCAGAATACCTCGAAAGGCTTTCGGGCTTCGATTCGGTATATGTCGACCTGCGGGTGAAACCGTTGGATGCTGTGGTTGCAATGCTTTGCGGCCAGTCGTATCATGTGAACCGCTACCGCAGCGACAGCTTCGCAAAGAAACTGAAAGAGATTCTGCAGGCCGAACAGTTCGATGTGGTGCACGTGGAGAGCATATTCCTCACCCCCTACGTACCACTCATACGCAAATACTCGCAAGCCTCGCTGATACTCCGAGCCCACAACGTCGAACACCTTATCTGGCAGCGTGTGGCCCAAAGTACCCGACATGGATTGAAACGCTGGTATCTCAAGCATCTGGCGCTCACCCTTCGGGCCTATGAACTGGAGCACCTGAACGACTACGACGGCGTGGTTTGCATCACCCGCAACGATGCCGACTACTTCCTTACCAACGGTTGCCGACGTCCCATCACCAGCATTCCCTTCGGTGTGGAACCGTGCAAGACCGCAACCGCCGACGAGGAGCCCAACTCGCTGTTCCATATCGGTGCAATGGATTGGCTTCCCAACCAGGAAAGCATCGCCTGGCTGCTGCGCGACATCTGGCCGGTGGTGCACCGCCGTGTGCCACAAGCCCACCTCTATCTGGCCGGCCGCAAGATGTCCGAACGTTGGATGAACGCCAACATCGAAGGAGTTACTGTAGTGGGCGAAGTAGCGGATGCAGCGCAGTTCATCGCCAGCAAGCAGCTAAACATCGTGCCTCTGCTCAACGGTAGCGGCATCCGAGTGAAGATTATCGAGGCGATGTCGGCCGGCAAGGTGGTGATAACCACAACTGTCGGAGCCCAAGGTATCGACTACACCGACGGGAAAGACCTGCTTATTGCCAATACTCCCGAAGAGTTTGCGAACCATATCGAACGCTGCCTGACCGACGAAAGTTTCCGACACAGCGTCGGCGAAGCGGCAGCACAACTGATTAAAGAACAATACAACGGACAGAAACTCGCCAACGAGTTGCTGCAATTCTATAACAAAAGATTGGGGAAATGAAGAAAATAGCCAAACTTTTAATCGTAGCCGCCATGATTGCTTTCGGCGGCACCGCTCTGGGACAGATAATGATTCCCGGCACACATGTAAGCTTCGAACTTGAACCGGAGAACTGGCGCTATCTGCGCACCTTCCAACTCGACGATGGTGCCGATATCTACATCTACTACTATACCCGCGAGATACTGATTGACACCGAGGGCGATACCATCCTGCCATTCCTCCGCATCTACGTGAACGAGGAATACGAAGGAGATGTCTACAAGTTGGCTTATGAGCGTTATCTCGCTCAACCGTTCCAGTCGCTCGACGAATACACCCACGGCGACGGACTTCCGCGTAGCGGCGGCATAGGCTACATAGGTGCCTATACCAACCCCAGCGAGCAGAAAGACTACCAGTTCATGATGACATACTTCAAGGACAACGGTGCGATAGTCGAGTTCCGTCTCGAAACCACCAAAGACACCTTCGAGGAGATGGAATCTGAATTCAAGAACGTACTCAGCACGATAAAATAAACAACGGCAATGAAAAAAATACTGACAATTCTCGTCTGCGGCCTGATGGCGCTGACGGCAACGGCCCAAAACGACATCGAAGATAGTCTCAGCGACTTCGAGGCACGCTTTACACGACTGAACCGTGCCTATGCCAAATCGCCCAACGATGTGGATGCGCTCTTTAACATGGCCCAGTTCTATTTCGAGAACTCGAACCCCATGCGCAACCTGCCTATGGCCATGAAATATATCCAGCGTGCTGAAACTAAGCATATCGAACTACTGGAGAACGAGAAACTTGGCGAACTAACCCGTTTGGCACGCAAGAACATAACTTTGCTCACCATCCGTCAGACCAAGCAAGCCATCACCGATGCCGCCTATAATACCCTTGAAATGCGCACCGACATGACACGTGTCGAACTCGACACCTATCTCGACGCATTCGGTATCGACATCGAACTGGTGCGTCTGTTGCGTCAACGCCGTATCAACCAGGTATACGACGAGGATCTTCGCAAAGGTACAGCAAAGTCATATTACCACTTTATTGACATCTATCCCGGTACAAACGAAGCCGAGCAGATGGAGGAACGCCTGTCGAAACTTGCACCAAGCCTCTTCGACGGCCTCACAACCGAAGCCGCCGTCGACTCGATAGCTGCCGACTACGAGCTGAGTCCTTCGGTCCGCCGTGCTGCCGAGAAGCAGAAAAGCCGTTTGGCCTACGCCAACGCCACCCGTCGCAACACCATTGCCGCTTACAACGACTTCCTTCACCGTTACCCCACCAGCGACGAGAACGTCCAAGCACGCGAGCATCTGGCTAACCTCCTCGAAGTGCAATACGGTAGCCTGCGTACCGCACGCCAGTTTGCCGACTTCGTGGATTCCAACGCCGACAACGAGCTGGCCGATCGTGCAATGGCCGAGATGCGCCGCATGATAAGAGAAGACCACGATATCGAGGCTGCAAAACTATACTTGAGCCGCTTTAAGCTTGACGAGCACTACAACGAAGTCTACACTCAGTACTACGACTGGCATGCAGCCGAAGGCAACAGCAATCCCATTGTACGCTTCGAAAAGGAGAACCCCAACTACCCGTTTAAGCGCGCCATCGAGGCCGACCTCGAACGGGCCGAGAAGATTGACCAGGTGAACCTGATGAGCGACTACTTCGAAAGTGAGTACGATCGCTATGCGGGCTACGTCCGCAAACTGATGGGCAAGAAGATTGCCATTGTCCCCCTGCAGCGTATGCTTCAGCTACAACTAGCGCAACGCAACTATGCAGGCGCATTGAACCGTGTAAAACAATTCGAACTTTGCTTTGAGAATACTTCGCACGACGAATACATCGAGTTGCAGCGCATTCTTTCGGCACCCTCGAGCGGACGCACCACCAGCCTGCAATTGTCTGCCACTTACAACATAGTGAATCCCACTATTAACCCCGCCGACAATAACCTTTATTTCACCCGCGTTATGGGTTCAAGCCGAAGAATATGCTACGCTGTGAAGCAAGGGAACAAATGGCGTCCGACCGGAGACGTGGAATTTGCCAACACTGACAACGACCGCCTCACCCTCTACGGCTTCTTCGCCGAGGGTAAAAAGATGCTTCTGGGCAGCGCCGGCGATATTTGGATTGCCGAATATGACGGCTCGCAATGGCGTGTTACCGATATCCCGTCATATCCGGTAAATACCGATTACTTTGAGACTGATGCCTATATGCTTCCCGACGGTAGTGGTATGTTGCTTGCCTCCGACCGTCCGAACGGCAAAAACCTCCAGTCTTCCGGTGCCTACTTCCATGGTGATACCGCATTGGCCTCAGACCTCTACTTCATTCCCTATACCCAAAATGGCTGGGGTACAGCCGTCAACCTCGGTTCCAACATCAACACACCCTATAGTGAGCGTTCCCCGATACTGAGCCGCAACCTTAAGACCCTATACTTTATCACCGACGGTCGCGGTGGATTGGGCTATGGCGACGTCTATGTAGCCACCCGAACCAACGTCGAGGACTGGACCAACTGGACAGTACCGCAGAATGCAGGCAAGGAAATCAACTCGGGCCGCAGCGAGGCTTCGATTAGTTTCGGTCCCAATGAGAAAGAGATTTACCTCTCGTCCAACTCGGATGCAGGCCATTTCTCCTGCTACACTTTCCCGACTTGGCACAACTCCACCAACTCATACTACAATTACACCCTTGAGGTACTCGGAATGGAAGAATTCCTTTTCCGCGTCCGTGTGGCCGACCTCACGCAACAGACCATCACTCAGGTTGTCGACTATATGGGAGAAAACCACAGCATCGACCTCAGCATCCACAAGGACAAACACTATGCTGTGCTCGGCGATGCAGGCATTTACTTCATCCCTGCAGTAATCATAGGCCCCGATAACAAGAGCAAACAACGCCTCAAAGGCTACACTTTCCCCGTGCTGGTAGGCATGGACAAGCCCCTGCAGCTGAAGGCTGTGGAGTTCAACAAGACCACTTCTACGCTTACCCCAATTGCCGAACTGCAGCTTGAGCAGTTGGCCCAATTCCTCCGTCACAACCCAACCGCAGTGGCAGAGATACTTATTGACGTGGCTGGCCGCGACGATGTTCTGGCCTACAACATCTCGCTTGAGCGAGGCCGCATCATACGCGACTACCTCAGTACCTTCGATGTCGAAGGTTCGAGAATCATCATCTCGGCATTCGGAAATGTAAACCTCAAGAACGGCGGCACCGATGGTGTGTCTGTCCGTTTCCGCGAAAGATAAAAACAAACTAAAAATACATCATAATGGAACAGCACCGCACAGTAGAAATAGATGGCCGCACCGTCCACTATCGCGATGAAGGCCGCAGCAACAAAAAGACTTTGGTACTCCTGCACGGCTTCCTGCAAAGTCTCGACGTATGGAGTTCTTATGTGCTGTCATATATGAACAGCATGCGAATCATCACCATCGACCTTCCCGGCCATGGACTGACAGAGAATTTCTGCGATGTACATACCATGGACTTCATGGCCAAGACGGTCAAAGAGGTGCTGAACCATGCTGGAGTAGACCAATGTGTGATGATTGGCCACTCGATGGGCGGCTACGTGTCGCTGGCCTTTGCCGAGAAGTACCCCTACTCACTGCGCGGCCTGGGACTAATCAATGCCCATGCTATGGCCGACGATGCACAGCATCGCGTCTACCGCGAGCAAGTATGTGCTCAGGTGATGGACAACCGCGCCTCGTTCATTGTCGACTTTGTGCCCAACCTGTTCCATCCCGACCGACGCGGTGCCCTGTACCAGGAGATTAAGGACCTCAAGGACCAATGCCTTGAAACCTCGAGCGAAGCAATTATCGCGGCACAACGCGGCATGAAGGAACGCCCCTCGCGCATGGACACCCTCAGCAAACTCGAAGTGCCCATCCTTATGGTCTATGGCAAAGAAGACCCCCGTATACCCCTTGAAATCGCAGTATCTCAGGCTATGTTCCCCCGTCACGCCGAGATGCTACTGCTCGACAAAGTAGGCCACATGGCTTTCATCGAAGAGCGCGAATATGTCAAACCGCGTATCAAGAACTTCGTCGACACCTGCTACTATTGATTCCGCCAATGAAGAATATCCGAAACTTCTGTATAATCGCCCACATCGATCATGGCAAAAGCACCTTGGCCGACCGCCTGCTGGAGGTAACCAACACCGTCAGCCAGCGCGAGATGCAGGATCAGGTGCTCGACGACATGGAGCTTGAAAAGGAGCGCGGCATCACTATCAAGAGCCACGCTATCCAGATGAATTACAAGGACTATGTGCTCAACCTGATTGATACACCAGGCCATGTAGACTTCAGCTACGAGGTGTCGCGCGCCATTGCCGCCTGCGAAGGTGCGTTGCTAGTGGTTGATGCGACGCAGGGAATACAGGCCCAAACCATTTCCAACCTCTATCTAGCACTTGAGAACGACCTGGAAATCATCCCAGTGATGAACAAAATCGACCTCGACAGCGCTATGCCTGAAGAGGTAGCCGACGAGATTGTCGACCTTCTGGGATGCAAGCCCGAAGAGATTCTGCGCTGTTCGGCCAAAACCGGCATGGGTGTGCCCGAAGTGCTCGACGCAATTGTCGACCGCATCCCTGCCCCAAAGGGCGACCCCAATGCACCTCTACAAGCTCTGGTGTTCGACTCTGTGTTCAATCCTTTCCGCGGCATTATCAGCTACTTCCGCATAATGAACGGCACGCTGAAGACCGGCGACCATGTGAAATTTGTCTCTACCGCACGCGAATACGACGCCGACGAAATCGGGGTGCTGCGCCTCAATATGGAACCTTGCAAGGAATTGAGTGCCGGCAATGTAGGATATATCATAAGCGGTATCAAGACTTCGAAAGAGGTACGTGTGGGCGACACCATCACCCACGTATCCGAGCCGTGCGACAAACCCATCGAGGGATTCGAGTCGGTGAAGCCGATGGTTTTCGCCGGAGTCTACCCTGTGGACACCGACGACTATGAGGAACTGCGCGCTTCGCTGGAGAAACTGCAACTTAACGACGCGAGTCTCACCTTCGAACCAGAGAGTTCCCTTGCACTAGGATTCGGTTTCCGCTGCGGATTCCTCGGTCTGCTACACATGGAGATAGTGCAGGAGCGTCTCACCCGCGAGTTCGATATGGACGTCATAACAACCGTCCCCAACGTTCAATACAAAGTAAAACTCACCAACGGGGAGGAGAAAGACGTCTACAACCCTTCGGGGATGCCTGAACCGAACAATATCGCCGAGGTCTATGAGCCCTATATCCACGCACAGATAATCACAAAAGCCGACTTTATAGGACCTGTGATAAAGCTCTGCATGGACAAACGCGGCCAGCTGAAAAACCAGAACTACTTGACCACCGACCGCATCGAAATCACCTTCGACCTGCCGCTGGGCGAGGTGGTGTTCGATTTCTACGACAAACTGAAAAGCATCTCGAAGGGCTATGCCTCGTTCGACTACTATATCAACGGCTACCAGCCGTCGAAACTCGTAAAGCTTGAAATACTTCTCAACGGCGACCCCGTCGACGCCCTCTCCACCCTCACCTACGTGGACAACGCCTACCCCATCGGCCGCAAGATGTGCGAGAAACTGAAAGACCTCATCCCGCGCCAGCAGTTCGACGTAGCCATCCAAGCCGCCATTGGCAGCAAAATCATCGCCCGCGAAACGGTTCGTCAGGTACGAAAGGACGTAACAGCCAAATGTTACGGTGGCGATATCACCCGCAAGCGCAAACTTCTCGAGAAGCAGAAAGAGGGCAAAAAGCGCATGCGTCAGGTGGGCAACGTGGAGGTTCCGCAGTCGGCCTTCCTAGCTGTATTGAAACTTGATTAATATAAATAGAAACAAATAAAATATCAGATTATGAAAACTATCTTCAAGAAACTGGCCATGATGGCTATCGGAGTTGCCCTGTTTGGCCTTGTCGCCTGCGAAAAAGAGAAAGAGGAGGACACCACCTACACAGAATCAACCTCGTATGGCATTGTATACGAAGGCAATCACATCGCAGCTGGAGAGACCATCACCATCCATCCTTCGCGCAACGAAATGGAAAACGATTTCGCCACAATCCACCTGCTGCTCGACAACAAGACCAACGCTAACTTGACTTCTGTACTGAAAATCGAGAAAGTGGAAGGTCCTGCAACCATGAACGACATCATGATTTGCTACGGAGAGACCTGCAAGAATGGTTCCTGCCCTTGGGTGTCCGACCCCTTCACGCTGGTACCCGGCATCAATGAGGATATGCTCATCAAGTTCGACTACACTCCCAGCAACGTTACCGAGAAGACCACCTACCGCATGACTATCGGCAAAGGTGCTTCGCTCGAGGATCCGCAGGCTATCCTGATCAACGTTAACGCTCAGTAATCCTTAGTACTGAATACTTTAAGAGCCGGAAAGCGAACTCTTTCCGGCTCTTTCTTTATGCCAATGACGGGGGCCTTTAAAGTTCGATATACATATTGTGCTCTTCGGCCAGACGGCGCAGGTTGATGATTGCGTAGCGCATACGGCCGAGGGCGGTATTGATGCTCACGCCTGTGCGGGCGGCGATATCCTTGAAGTCGCACTTGCCATAGTGGCGCAGGATGACCACGCGGCGCTGCTCGGGAGGTAACATGCGGACCAACTTGCGGATATTCTGGCTGGTCTGCTTTTTCATAATCACATGCTCTGCATTCTCGTCGGGCAACTTGAGGTTGTCAATCACGTCGCTTTCAGGACGGTTGGGAACCAGGGGCATCTTGTTGTTACGGCGGAAATGGTCGACAATCAGGTTGTGAGCGATGCGCATCACCCAGTGGATGAACTTGTTTTCATCCTTGTACTGGTCCGAATTGATGGTTACGATGACCTTGTAGAATGTGTCCTGGAAAATGTCGTCGGCAGTTTCTTTGTCCTTGACAACTGAAAAAATATAGCCGTACACCTTGGCTTGATAGCGCTCAAGAAGCACCTCAAAGCAGGTAGTTTCACCTTCGCGATAGCGGGTGATAAGCTCATTGTCGGTCAGCTGTCGGTTTTTTACATCCATCATATTTACCTAATTTTTAGGGATTAAAACTGATAGAACTGCTTCGATAATCACTATTTTGTTTAACATCAATTCGAGTGCAAAGATACACATTTTTTTTATTCTGTGGAAAAAAAACTACGTTTCATCTGTTTTTTTAGTATGCCGAAAATAAAAAAAATTGCATTTTTAACATTTATGTCCCCTCCGTTTAAAATTTTATATGTATATTTGCAGCGATATCGGCAGGTATGCAACATCGCATAACACCCTATTTGCTAGTGCATTTCTTCGATACATCTTCGATAGTTCTTCGATAGTATTTCGATCCGAATCGAAGAACTATCGAAGAACTATCGAAGAACTATCGAAGAAATGTCGGAGTTGATACGGAGAGGATAGGTCGAAGATACGGAGAAGGAGGGTGTTAGGTAGAAGGTGGAAAAAATGTCCGGTTGACCAGGAACGAAGTTTAACCCAAAATACAAAAACAATATGGCAACATTACAGAAGAACGAAATGAACCTTAACGGTACGCTGGAGACCAAAGGTGTTACCTTCTACACCCGCAACGGCAAGACCATCATGCGCTCGTCGACCAGCAACCAGCCTAAGCGCCGCACTGCCAAGCAGTTCGAGGGTCGTGCCCGCATCGCTCACAACACCAAACTCTGGCGCGCGCTGAGCTGGCAGGTCCCCCCGATGTTCAACGGCGGAAGCAACGCCTACACCCGCTTCATGTCGCTCATGAGCAAGTCGCAGACGGTGTATCTCACCGCCGAAGAGCTGGGATACGGAGCCACTTTGCTGCTTCCCGGAATGCCGGTTTCGGAGGGCGAGTTGCCCGCAATCGAATACCATCTGGGCGAAGTGAACGGCGTTCCCGCCCTGATTACCAACCTATCTGAGCGTCTGAGCAATACGGACCGCCTGCGACTCTACACCGCAACCCAACGCGTCGACCATCGTGTGCCGCGAGTGGGCATCTATGCAGAAGACCAGAATGTGGGTCAGGCGATGAAAGCTATGCCGTTCAAAGATACCGAAGTGCGCATCATCGACGGTTGTGTGGCCTTTGTCGGCGAAGTGTTCGGCGACAACATGAAAGGTTGGGCCCTTGTGCTCATCAAGGGCGACCAATGCTCGACCCAGCAGATGGTCAGCAATTGCAACCACTTCGAGCGCTATACCACCGAGGAAGCCTTCAATGCAGCCGCCGCCAGTTATGGTGGATTGACCAAGAAATAACTCGTTAAAAAACCGCTTTCAATAAGCCGTTATGTCGAACAAGTACGCAGATCGCAGCCGAGTGGTGAGGGCAATCTTCATCGTAGTAGGCCTCCTATTTGTAGGACGTCTGGCTATGCTGCAGTTGTTCGACCCCGAATATCGCGAGCTGGCACGACGGCAGTCGCTGCGCGACGTAACGCAGTATCCGGCACGTGGATTCATCTACGACCGGCACGGAGAGCTGCTTGTGCACAACGAGGCGGTTTACGACCTGATGGTGATTCCCCGAATGGTGAAGAACCTAGATACGGCCTACTTCTGCGAAGCGCTGGGTATCACCCGCGAGGAGTTTGACGAGCACATGAAAAAAGCCCGCAAATGGTCCACCTACTCGGCGTCGCCCTTCATGAAGCAGATTTCGAAAGAGGAGTATGCCCGCTTCGAGAACAAGATGTTCCGCTTCAACGGTTTCTATATTTCGCAACGAACCCTGCGCTACTACGACCGGCCGATTGCCGCCCAAGTGCTGGGATACGTTGGCGAAGTGGACCAAGCCGACCTCGACCGCGATTCCTACTACAGTCGAGGCGATTATATCGGCAAAAGCGGATTGGAGAAGAGCTACGAGGAAGTGCTGCGCGGCGTGAAGGGCAAGAAGATAATGCAGGTCAACGTGCACAACCAGGAAATAGGCTCCTACCAACATGGGGCCTACGACACTCTGCCCGTTGAAGGAGGCAATCTCTACACCACACTCGACGCCGACCTCCAGCAATACGCCGAAGAGCTGATGGCCAACAAACGCGGATGCGTGGTGGCCCTCGAACCGTCGACGGGCGAAGTGCTTGCAATGGTCAGCGCTCCAACCTACGACCCCAACCTGCTGGTGGGCCGTATACGCGGCGAAAACTACAAGCGACTCAACAGCGACATCGCTAAACCTATGCTCAACCGCGCGTTGATGGGACAATACCCTCCGGGTTCGATATTCAAGGTGGCACAATCGATGGTGGCACTCGACCTGGGGGTAATCACTCCCAACAGCGGATTCGGATGCGACAAGAGCCTCGTGGGCTGCCACAATCACCCTTCGGCCCAATCGGTTCAGGAAGCCATCAAGATGTCGTGCAACCCCTACTTCTATCAGGTCTACCGCCGTGTGATTCAGCAGGGTAAGTACAAGAACATCTACAAAGACTCGCAATACGGACTCACCGTCTGGCGCAATTATATGCTGCGCTTCGGATTCGGTCAGAAGTTGCCTATCGACCTGCCACGTGCTGGAATTCAAAGCGGCAATATCCCCGATACAGCCTACTACAACCGCTGGTACGGGAAGGAGCGTTGGGCTTTCTCAACCATCTATTCCAACTCGATTGGACAAGGTGAGGTAACCGTAGTGCCCATCCAGATGGCCAACCTGGCGGCTATCGTCGCCAATCGAGGCTACTACATCACACCACATATGGTGCGCTTCTACGGTCCCGACTCGACCCGCAACGACGAGTACTACACACGTCATGAGACCGGTATCGACCCGAAATACTTCGACATAGCAGCCGCCGGAATGTACGATGTGGTCCATGTGGCCGGCGGTACAGCCCGACGCGCACGAGTCGATGGGCTGGATATCTGCGGTAAAACCGGTACGGCCGAGAACTATGGTAACGACCATTCGGTATTTATCTGCTTCGCTCCGCGCGACAACCCCAAGATTGCAATGGCCGTCTATGTGGAGAACGCCCAAGGTGGCGGCGGTACGTGGGCTGCACCTATAGCGGGCCTGCTGGTCGAGAAATACCTTAACGGCGAGGTGAAACGCAAAGATATCGAGAAACAATACAAGGAATTCAACCCCTGCCAGAAGCTTCCGCTCACCCGCAGGGTCAAAAAAGCCAAGAAGAGAGGATAATGTATCAGGAGAAACCGAAAATAGACTGGCTCACCGTTGGCCTTTGGGCCTTCTTGGTGTTGTTTGGGTGGCTCAACATCTATGCAGCCACCTATAACGAAAGCCATGCTGCCCTGTTCGACCTCGATACATTCCATGGGAAACAGCTTCTCTGGATATCCGGAGCCGTACTGGCGGCAATCGTGGTGGTCCTAACAGAACCACGTGTGTTCTCCAATGGCGCATTCATCATCTATGCCATAGTGCTGGCCCTTCTGGTGGTTACGCTATTCATAGCAGTAACCTCGCACGGAGGCAAATCATGGATTGACTTGGGATTCTTCCGATTGCAACCGTCCGAGTTCGCCAAGTTCGCAACCGCTCTTGCATTAGCCAAATTCATGAGCGCCATCGATATCGATTGGAAACAGACATCTACCAAACTCATAGCACTCGCCATAATCGGAATCCCTGCGGCGCTTGTGTTCCTGCAGCACGATACCGGCTCGGCTCTTGTGTTCCTTGCATTTGTGCTCCCTCTCTATCGCGAAGGTCTTTCGGGTGCGATACTGGTTATCGGAGTGGCAGCCATTGCCCTGTTTATCTTGGCGTTGCTGGTAAACAAGTACATCCTGCTGGGAATCCTTGCAGTATTGGCGGCGGGATATCTGTTCCTGTGGCTCAACAAGAGGTCAGGCCGAGATTATGTCCGCGTTGTAGCGGTACTGGTATTCTGTGCAGCATTCGTATTTTCGGTCGATTTCGTATTCAACCACGTGCTCGAAAGCCACCAGAGCGAACGCATCAACGTGCTTCTCGGAAAGAGCGACGACCTGCAAGGTGCGGCCTACAATGTGCACCAATCGAAGATTGCTATCGGAAGCGGCGGTCTTATCGGCAAGGGATTTCTGCATGGAACCGTTACCAAAGCCGACTTCGTCCCCGAGCAGCATACCGACTTCATATTCTGCACCGTAGGTGAAGAATGGGGTTTCATCGGGTGCCTGGTATTGCTGGCTGCATATATCTGGCTTCTGCAACGACTTATTATGATGGCCGAACGCCAGCGATCCACATTCGCCAGATTCTATGGCTACTCGGTGGCCAGCATACTTTTCATCCATTTGTTTGTCAACGTAGGTATGGTTCTTGGGTTGGTGCCCGTAATCGGCATTCCCCTACCCTTCTTCAGTTACGGCGGTTCGTCGTTGCTGGCTTTCACCATACTTCTATTCATATTCATACGGCAGGATGCCGTTAAAAACCAATTGCTCTAATGCCTAAGAAACCAGAAGAACATTGCTCATTTTGCGGTCGACCCGCATCACAGGCCGGAATGTTGCTCAGCGGCCTCAACGGTTATATTTGCCATGATTGTTCCGACCAGGCGCTGAAAATATTCCACGAACAAAACCGCACAAAAAGCAAAGCCTTCGACCCGTCGACTCCGATACCCACACCTCGGGAAATCAAGGAATTCCTCGACCAATACGTCATCGGACAAGATGCAGCAAAACGTGTGCTTTCGGTGGCTGTGTACAACCACTACAAGCGCTTGCGCTACAACTCGGAGCACAAAGACACCAACGACGTGGAAATCGAGAAGTCGAACATTATCCTAGTGGGCGAAACCGGTACAGGTAAGACGCTGTTGGCTCGCACCATAGCCCGTCTGCTCAAGGTCCCGTTCTGCATTGCCGACGCCACAACTCTTACCGAAGCCGGCTACGTGGGCGACGACGTAGAGAATGTGCTTGTGCGTCTGCTGCAGGCCGCCGACTACGATGTGCCTGCCGCCGAGCGCGGCATCGTGTTCATCGACGAGATTGACAAGATTGCACGCAAGAGCGAGAACACATCCATCACACGCGACGTGAGCGGCGAAGGTGTTCAACAGGCCCTTCTAAAACTGCTCGAAGGAGCCGAAGTGAGCGTGCCGCCAGAGGGTGGTCGCAAACATCCCGAGCAAAAACTAATCAATGTCAATACCCGCAACATCCTGTTTATCTGCGGTGGTGCGTTCGACGGTGTTGAGCGTTTTATCGCCGCACGACTCAACAGCAATGTGATAGGTTTCAAGGGCGATGAGAAACGGCAGGAACTCGACCGCGACAATATGCTGCAATATGTGCAGCCGATGGACCTAAAGAAGTTTGGTCTCATTCCCGAACTTGTGGGTCGTTTCCCAGTGCTTACCCATCTCGAAGCCCTCGATCGCGACGCCCTTCGGCGGATTCTTACCGAACCGAAAAACGCCCTCACGAAGCAATACGAAGAACTATTCCGCATGGACGGCATCACATTGGTGTTTGATCCGAAGACCCTAGATATGGTTGTCGACCGCGCTATAGAGTACCACCTTGGCGCCCGCGGACTTCGCTCCATTATGGAAGGTATTATGACCGACCTTATGTTCGACCTGCCTCAGATGGAAAAAGGTGGCACCTACACACTCACCCCCGAGGTGGCTAAAGAAAAAATGAAGCTATGAAAATGCTACTGACCAAGAAATTCGCCTTCGAGATGGCTCATGCACTCGACGGTTACGACGGCAAATGTGCAAACCTGCACGGACATAGCTACCACCTGGAGGTAACCGTCGAAGGTACCGAGTTGAACAGCAATGGTATGGCCATAGATTTCGGCCGCATAAAAACGCTGGTTCAGAGCGTAGTAATTAACCGATTTGACCATGCTTTAGTATTGAAAAAAGGCTCCCCTCTGGCATCAAACCCTAACACTTTTTCCAACCTAATTGAGGTACCATTCAACCCAACTACCGAAAACCTCCTAATCCATTTCGCAACCTTATTGGAGCCTCAGATGCCTATCGGAACCCGACTCCATGGCCTTCGTCTAGCCGAGACCGATTCGTCGGTAGCAGAACTCTTGCTTTAGATGTGGCTTTAACTTTTTTTGGCCATATCAGAAAAAAGTTGTAATTTAGCACTCGGATTATAGTCGCCCAAACAGTATTAAAACCACTGATAAGCGGTTGATTATGATATTGATACCCCAACACAGAATAATAAAGATATATATATGAAAATGCTGAAAAAAGGTCTCTTGCTGCTTGTCGCAGCCCTCTTTATGGCCAGCGGCGCCTATGCACAAAAGAGCATTGCCCAGAAGGCCGACGACCTCTTCGACCAGTACCGCTTCAAGGAAGCTGCCGACCAGTACACTAAGGCCTACGAGAAAATCAAAGACAACAAGGCCGAGAAAAACCGCGTTTACTATCAGTTGGCTGAGTGCTACCGCCTAATGTACGATTATCCGCGTGCAGAACGCATCTACAAGCGATTGGCTAACGAAGGCTATCAGAACACTGAGCGCCAGCTCTACTTCCAACTGGCTGAAATGTGCCGTTTCGAGAACAAATTCGACGAAGCTGACGAGTATTACGAGAAATATCTCCAGATGGAGCCCACCGACAGCTATGCTGCAAAACGCAAAGCTTCGCTTATCTATGCCAACCAGCTGTATAACAACCGTACCCGTCATGAGATTACCAAGATGAGCGACTGGTGCACCGACTACAACGATTGGGCTCCCCGATTCCTCGGCGACGACACTACAAAACTGGTTTTCACCACCTCTCGCTTCGGTGAAGGTGAGAATGTAGGTCGCGACCCATGGACTGACCAGGCCTACTCGGACATCTACTATGTGTACCAGGACCGTAACGGTCTTTGGAACTCCTATCCAGAACCATGGGACAAAGCCAACAAGATTAACACCGCCGTCAACGAAGGTGAGATATGCTTTTCGCCCGATGGCAACACGGTATACTTCTCGCGTTGCGACATAGCAGAGAACGAGACCAAGGGTTGCCGCATCTATATGTCTTCCCGTGCTGCCGCCACCCTTGATAAAAAGAAGAGCAAAAAGCAAACTAAAGCTCCCGCAAAGAGCACTAAAACCAAAGGTAAAGGCGACAAAGGCAAGAACGAAAAGGATGCACCCGCATCGGATGCACCCGCTCCCGGCGAGTGGAGTACCCCCATTCCCATAAATCTCGGCGACACAGCCTATAACTATCTATATCCAGCTATTTCCAGTGATGGTTTAACTCTTTACTTCTCGAGCGATATGCCTGGTGGATTTGGCGACTATGACCTTTGGAAGGCAACCCGTAAATCCACTGCCGACGATTTCGGCCGTCCCGTCAACATGACTTCTATCATCAACACCCGCGGTAAAGAAATCATGCCAGTACTCCGTAGCGACTCCGTGATTTACTTCTCGTCTGAAGGTCATCCCGGTGTCGGTGGTCAGGATTTGTTCACCAGCCGCCTCGGACGCAATGGCAAATGGACTACTCCTGAAAACCTTGGTATACCCATCAACTCATCGTATGATGAAACTTCTATCATTTTCTACCCCAATCAGGGTGATGCCAACATCGTCGAGCGTGGATACTTCTCGTCGAGCCGTCCCTTTGCCGACCCGCACAACCGCCACCTGAACAACCAAAGCAAGGACAAGACACCTCCGGTGAACTACAATATCTTCTATTTTGAACTTCCCGGTCTAAACTACGCTATCCAAGGCACTGTACGCGACGAAAAGTCGATGCAACTTATCAATGGTGTGAACATCAAGATAGTTGGATCCGACGGCAAAGAGTTTGTTACCAAAACCGACAAGAAGGGTTTCTACAAGTTTGACAGCACGCAGATCCGCCGCGATGTGGTGTACAAGATGTACCTCTCGAAGACCGACTACTATAGCATTGAAGGCTCCGAAAGCACTCGTGGCTACACCACCAATAAGACCTTGGTTCACGACTTCCGTATGACTCCCGTTACCAAAGAGCCTGTTGTGCTGCCGGAAATTGGGTTCGACTTGGCCAAAGCCGAACTCAAAGGCGAGTTTATGGACTCTCTGATGGACCTTTATCTTGTGATGGTGAACAATCCCAACATTGTGGTTGAGATTCGTTCGCATACCGACTGCCAACCGTATATCGGCCTTACCAACGACACTCTCTCCCAACGCCGTGCACAGACCGTAGTCGACTATCTTGTGAGCCGTGGTATTGAACGTGAACGCTTAGTTGCAAAAGGCTATGCCGAACGTGTACCTCGTACACTGGACAAGGATATGGTGGTTACCTATAACGGCAAGCAGTACACCTTCACCGCTGGCTCAGTTATGGAGTGCGATTATATCGCCACCCTCGACCCCGACAGACAACAAGCAGCCCACTCTCTCAACCGTCGTATCGAATTCTTAGTGTTGCGCAATGACTACGTCTCACGTCGCCTTATCGAAAATATCGCATCAAATACACCCACAGCCACTACCGACGACCAAGGCCGTGTAATTGACCTTACCAACCGTCCGCTCGACAACGAGGATGAGGAAGTTAAACCCACCATAGTTCACGATGAGAGCACAATACCCGTAACAATGGTCAACTCCACCAAGGGTGAAATCAACGCTATTATTAACGGTTCCCAAATCACCATGCTCATCGATGAGCGCTTTGTCGAGCCTGTTGCCATATCTTGGGAGGAGGCCATGAACTTCCTTTATCAGCGCCGTATCACCAAGGATGACTTCCCGCTCCGCGACCAAAGTTTCGATCCCGAAGGCAACATCCTTGAGCGTGCCACCATCATCTTCAAAGAGATGCAGATTGGCGAGCAACGAGTGAAGAATGTCGAGGTGGTCGTTGTGAAGAACGTTGACTACAAATTTATCATCAACCGTACCGGACTGCGCCAATTCGGCGAGTACGAATTCGACAAACAGCGCTCAAGGCTCACCTTCTTCGACGAGTGATACCTCCGACGCTCATCACCATACTAGGCCCAACGGCCACCGGCAAGACTGCCCTCGCCACCGAGGTAGCATACCGTCTTGGCGGTGAGGTGATAAGTGCTGACTCTAGACAGGTCTTCCGCGGAATGGATATTGGAACAGGCAAAGACTTGGCCGACTACCATATCCACAACACTGACATCCCTTATCATATTATTGATATCTGCCAACCAAGCGAGGAGTACAACGCCTATCGCTTTATGGGCGACTTCACCGAGGCGTTTAATGGCATCATATCACGTGGCCACATACCAATAATGTGCGGCGGCACAGGGATGTACCTCGACGCCGTAATCCGCGGCTATCAACTGCCTGATGCCCCCATCGACCCAGAGTTTCGTAAGTCTCTTGAACCTTTCAGCGACAAGGAACTTACCGAGCGACTGGCTTCCTATATCACCCTGCACAACCATACCGATACCGAGACCCGCGAGCGGCTGCTGCGCGCATTGGAGATCGCTGAATACGGTCGCACTCATCCCGATGCCTACCGCCATGTGCCGGAAATGCAACATATCGTGTTTGGTATCTCATTCCCACGTGAAGTCATAATTGAACGCATCGGCCTGCGCTTGCGCCAACGCCTCGACGAAGGGATGGTCGACGAAGTAAAGAAATTGATTGACGGAGGCATCGCCCCAGAGCGCCTTATGCGCTTCGGTCTAGAATACCGCCACTGCACCCGTTTCATTATGGGGCAATGTACCAAAGAAGAACTGTTTCGAGACCTCTATACCGACATCCGACGCTTTGCCAAACGGCAGATGACCTGGTTCCGCCGAATGGAACGCAACGGCGTGAACATCCAATGGATTGACGGAACCCTGCCACTCGAAGACAAGGCCACCATGGTAACCGATATCTACAACCGTAGCCGGTTATCTTGAAGAATGCATTATTTTCTTTACCAGCATTGTGGCAATAGCATCGCTCTGTGCTTCGCTGTCGGCGCAGAAGATATATACTGCCCGCTGAAGATATGAAATGCCGACATAGCAGCTGGAACTAACATCCACCTTGTCGGCAACCACCGGAGCGCCTTCACTTGGGTTGCTGCGACTACGACGGGCAAAGAAGACCACGTCGGCCCCTTCGCGCAACTGAGCCTGTTGCTCTGGCATAAGATCAACAATTAAAAACTCCTGCTTCATCCAAGCCCATCCGTCATCATCTTCAGCCTCAATCAATACCACATCCACCTGCGATACACTATCAAGCTGGAAATTGGACACAGCAGCCACCCTCACACCAGCTTGCTTGGAGTAACGTGAATAAAGCTCGCTTTGCGAGTAAGCCACCTGCACTACAGCAAGCAATAATATCAGCAGCGAAAGACGTTTCATGCCGTGAGGAATTTCCAAATATCGTTTATTACCGAATCAGCATCGCACTGGTTGTTGCAGATAACCGTAGGCTCATCGCTCTGCGGCAGAGCAATATCTTCAGGTCTGGCCTCCGATTCAACCACGGCCAACTGGTCCACCTCAACCTTTCGTTCTGCCTTTTGCGCCACCATAGAGACAGTGGCAGGCTCATTGCGAACGGCTGGAGCAGACTCAACAATATCAATCTGCTCAACCACTTGTGGCATGCTCTCGTTCCTCACCTCGGCAACCATCGGCGTATCCGGTGCAGGATTCAACATCCAGACACCCGCACCAACGACAGCGATTCCGGCACAAACAAAGGCCACGGCGCGCATAGTCCTGCGACGTATTATAGTACGCGCTCGACCCTCTGCGGCACCAATAACCTCAGCTTTGTGCGTAAGCTGGTTCAGTTCCTCGAGTTCGTCTTGACTCAAGGTTCCTTGCTGGTATTTGGCCAGCAACTGTTGCAACGTGTCGTTTTTCATATCTCTTCTTCTATTCTTTTCTTTAATAACGCGTGAGCCTCATCCAAACGGCGGCGAATCGTCATTACTGGAGTATTCGTTAAAGCCGATAGTTCGGCATACGTATAATCCTCTTCGTCATGCAGCTCGACCAACGCTTTCAGCGCTTCCGGCAATTCATCGCGCAGTTCTGCCACTTGGCGGAGTCGCGTCTCGTGCTCGTCCGTTACGTCGGGGACATTGTCGCCCAACGGGATTGTGCGCTTCCGATGCCGGTATATATCTATGGCCGCGTTACGCACACATTGGTAGGTATAACTCATCACATCGTCAATCTTTCTCGTCGTAAGCACCCGAACCATCGCCTCCTGGACAGCATCCTTGGCATCGTCAACTTCGCGCAGCATGGCTATTGCGAGACTGAAGAAATCAAGGTAGTGAGTCTCCAGCAAACGACGTTTTTCGGCACTTTTCATACATATATGACGAAAAAGTTACGATTTTTGTTCACTTTTTAACATTTCAACCCTCACTTTTTTTTGGAACATCGTCCAAACAAGCCAATTTTCCAGTATCAAAATCAACACTTATCACAATGATATTATGGCCGTTATATAGTATCAGATAGGGTACCTTAAGTACCGTATTGTAACGGCATGCTTGATCGACCGTTTTCTGGGTGATTTTAACATTTGGGCGCTTACATTCCACAATTATTTGGGGCTGCCCAGAGGGTGAAAAAACGACTATGTCGCACCTCCTCGAGAGTCCGTTTAGGGTAATCGCTCCCTCGACCTGCATCAGCTCCAACGGATAACCGTAGTGCGAATTGAGGAGGCATATCATTTGCTGACGTACCCACTCTTCGGGAGTGAGTGCTACCCAGCGCCTCCTTACAGGGTCGAGCACCTCGCGGCGCCCATCCTCCAACTGGCGTACCTGGGGTTCAGTATATGGTGCTTTCGTCTCCACCTTCCTCCTGTTCAGCCTGCTGGCGTTGTTTGAGGCCGTTGTTTATCTTCCATGAAAAGCCTATGGTAACGTTAGGCGACAGCCGCTTGGCCTTAACCACACGGTTGAAGGTAGGGCTAATCGTAGTGTGGCCCCATCCTCCTGTGCAGAACACATCGCTCACACGCAGGTTGATTGTGCCACGTTTCTGGAACACATCCTTCTTGACCGCCAAATCAACCCAATAGGAGGGGTCCATCTGAGTCTGTAAATCGAGCCACGGAGCCCAGTACTGTCCGCTCAACTGGATAGTCCAATCTTTGGGCAACGTCATGAAAGAGCTGAATTTGCCGCTAGCTTGGAACGAGGAGGCACTTTGGCCGTTAAGCAACGTATCTCCTTCGATATAGCTCTGATACAAGTTGAGACTGATATTAATCTTCCACCACGAGAACACTTGCCAGTCGAAGATGAACTCCATACCGTAGTTATAGCCAGTATTCAGGTTGAAACTGGTCGAAGCTCGGTAATTGTCGTACTGCGGATTATACGGTTCCCACCAAGCATAGCGCGCCACACTATCGGCACACCAAGTGAATCCGTAGCGTGTAATCATATTGTTAGTTTGGCGATAGTAGAGCGACGAGAAGAGGTTCACCTTACCCACACCGAGGTTGTAGCTCAATTCGAAGGCATTGGTGTACTCCGGATCAAGGTTTGGGTTGCCAAAACTCATCTGATTGTCCTCTCGGATGTCCATATATGGGTTGAGGTCCCACATATGCGGCCGGTGCACACGCCGGCTATAACTTATCTGCGCACTCTGCATCTCGGTAATCTTGTACGAAAGGTGCAATGTGGGATAAAGCTGCCAATAGGGTTTGTCCACGGGAGTTGTCTCAGGGTGGTTGAGGTCTTTGCCATATATAGAGGCATACTCGCCACGAAGACCGGCTTGAAGCGAGAGGTCCTCGGTGAGATTCCCGCCGAAGGTGGCATATACTGCATGCACTTGCTGGCGATAGTTGAAGTGAGTCGACGACAGCGAATCGTAGCGGTCTTCTATGAGTTGGTTGGTGGCGGTATCATATTCCGTGCGGCGATAGACGGCATCCTGATCGGGCCAATCCATACGTCCCTCATAGCCTGTCTCCAACCGCCATCCGTTTTCAAATGGGCGTAAATAGTTCAACTTGATATTCAACGCCTGGTGATGGTTCTCCGTGAAGCTCTTGCGGAGATAATAGTTGTCGATATTGGCGGCCATATCCACATAGGTCTGCTCCTGAGTACCAACTCCGTGCACCTGACGGGTGCTGAAGGTGGCATCCATAGTCAGCTCCTCATCCTTACGGTCGAACTTCTTTGTATACAACAGGTTGAACGAGTGGTTCACATTATGATTATCGCTGTTGGCCTCCTGATAGTAGTGCAGCGAATCGTCGTATAGTAGGTCGGTGGCATAAATGTCGCTATTACGACGACGGTTACCGCCACGCAACTGATAGGAGAGCAAAAGGCTGTTCTTGTCGTTGAAATAGTATTCGCCGCCCACCTTCACACTACCCATGCGGCCGGGATTGAGGCTGAATTGCTCTATGGAATTGTGTGTATGGATGTTGTTTGCACTCAACGGATAGTTCTCGATATCCGTTTCCGCACGGTTGCCACGCTGTCGCAAGCCCGCATCTGCGCTAAGGAAGAGGTTGTACTTCTCCGTCGTGTAGTTGAGACTCACGTTGCCCATCACCGTAGGGATGAAACTCGGCAGCTGTTCGGGAACCATGAACGGAAGCGGCGCACCTGCGTTGAGGTTCACCACACCATTCAATCCCAAAGCTCCAGCGGTGCGATCCTTGAGCTTGATATTAATGATGCCGCTCATACCTTCGGGGTCGTACTTGGCCGAAGGATTGGTGATAACCTCCACATTCTCAACCGTCGATGCGGGAATTTGTTCCAGCAACGTACTGAGGTCGGAAGCCAACAACTCACTTGGGCGGCCGTTCACCAGCACCTTGACGTTCGACGAACCGCGCAACGTTACATTGCCGTCGTTGTCGATAGCCACACTCGGCACCTGTTCGAGCACATCGGTTGCGGTTCCGCCGCCTGCAACGATGTTCTTGTCCACATTCACCACACGCTTATCCAGCTGGTACTCAACCATTGAGCGTTCAGCAACCACCTCTACGGCTTCCATCATCGTGGAGGTGGCTTTTATCTGAATCTTGCCGAGATTGACGTTCGAATGGTCGGCAGAAAGGACAATCCTCCCGTTGTAATATTGAGGCTCGTAGCCGATAAAGGTGATGCGCATCAAATAGGTACCATAAGGAGCCTCTATGCGAAAACTGCCGTTAGCTTCGCTCACGGTTCCTCCCTTGAGAGTAGAATCCTTGGGCGAAAGCAACGCAACTGTGGCATACTCGATATTATCGCCACTCTTGGCATCCACCACGCGGCCTCGCACCGTCCCCTGCTGCGCAGCAGCACCAACGGACAATGCAAGAAGAACAAGCAGAACTATACGCTTCATTGTGCTTTCGGTTGGCGGACAAAGTGGGGCATCTCGAACGGAATCTCGATGGAATACTCGATTAGGCCGCCAAACTGGCCGTCTTCTTTGTACCAAGGGGTTTGATAGATGAGTTTCTTCACCTTCGAGCCGTCGGCGAGAGTCTTCTCTATAGTATAAGCATTCAACTCCTGATGCTCCAGAAGGCCTTTCAGCTTGGTCTTTGCGGGTTCTGGATGACAATTCATCAGGTTGTAGCCGACGATTTTCTTCCCGTGACTGTTGACGTCGGCCGAATGCTGGTTCATATCAAGAATATTGCCATCAGCGTCGCAGACGGTGATGGCAATATTCGTCAGTCCTTCAAAGTATTGGTCCATATCTTACTTGCATTGAAGGGCGGCCAGAGCGATGCTGTAGAGCTTGGTCTTTGCGCTGTCGCCGCGACTGGTAAGGACGCAAGGAACGCGGGCACCCATCACCATACAGGCGAGCTCAGCATGGGCGAACTTGGTGCAAGCTTTGTAGAAGATGTTACCGGCCTCGATGTTGGGGAACAGCAGGCAGTCGGCATCACCGGCCACCTCGCTGGTGAGCTTCTTGGTTTGAGCGCTCTCCTTGTCGATAGCGCAGTCGAGGCTCAGAGGACCATCGACGATGGCGCCGGGAATCTGGCCACGCTGGCTCATCATACCCAACCAAGCACCTTCGGCGCAAGCGAGCATACCGACAGAGACCTGCTCGGTAGCGGCGAGGACGGCCACTTTGGGTTTCGGATTCTCGAGGCTCTTGGCCACCGAAATCTCGAAGTTCATGATGGCCTGCTTCTGCTTGAAGTCGGGAGCGGGAATGATAGCCATATCGCTGCAGATGAGCAGTTTGTGGTAGGCAGGAACCTCCATCACGGCCATGTGGGTCAGCATGTCGTTCTTCTTGCCGGGCATCAAGCCGCTCTCCTTGTTAAGGATAGCGCGCATGTACTTGTCGGTCGAGAGAAGACCCTTCATAAGGAAGTCGCCCTTGCCCTCGTTGATGAGTTTAACTGCCAGTGCGCCAGCCTTGTTGTCGTTGGCCTCCTGGACGAGTTCGAACTTGTTGGGGTCGATACCTTCCTCGGCGCAGACCTTCTTAATGGTCTCGATATCACCCACGAGGGTGGCCTCGACGATACCGCGATCGATAGCGGCGCTCACAGCGGCGATAGTGTGGCTGTCGTTGGCATAGGCTGCCACCATACGTTTCTTACCTTTCGATTTGACCAGTTCAAGCAGGTCGTCAAGTTTTGTAATCATCTTATTATGTGTTTTTTGTTGTTGATAAATATTTTTTGACCGTCTGCAAATATACAAAAATAATCCATACCCGCGATATTTTTTTTCATAAAATATAAAAAGACCCCATCTTCACCCTATCAACTCCGTATCAACTCCGGCATATCTTCGATAGTTCTTCGATACTTCTTCGATAGTTCTTCGATAGTTCTTCGATTCGGATCGAAATACTATCGAAGAACTATCGAAGAAGTATCGAAGAAATGACGGACTTAAGCGGTAGAAATTTCGTCGAAAAATGGTGGCGGAAATATGGTTTGCTCATGTGCGAAAAATAAAAAATTTGCACACAATAAAATATTTTATTATCTTTGCGGTAATGGTTGGCTGCTGCCAACAACCAATAATTGACTAAATATCAATATGATGAATATACGACGCATACTTAAAAAAGCTCTACCGATGCTGTTGTTGGCCGGAGTGCTGGCCATGAGCGGCGTTGCAACAGCCTGCAAGAGCTCGGAGAAAACGATGTACGAGCGCCACCAGTCGAACAAAGGAAGAGCAGTAAAATCGAACATCAAAGTGAAGGGAACCAACCGTTCGCACGGCCACACCACCCGCAGCTACTAACCTCGACGCATGACTTCCGCTCTCTACCCGCTTAAATTCCTCCCCCTTTTCAAGAACGTCATATGGGGTGGTAACCGACTGAAAAACTACGGCTTCCAATACGACCCGCTGCCCAATTGCGGCGAAGTGTGGGCGTTGTCGTCGGTCGAAGGCCACGAGTCGGTGATTGCCAACGGTTTCCTCGAAGGCAACACCCTCAACGAGGCCATCGAAATCTATATGGGCGACTTGGTCGGCGACCGCATCTACAACCGGTTCGGCACCGAATTCCCCCTTCTGGTGAAGATGATCGACGCCGCACGCGACCTCAGCATACAAGTGCACCCCGACGACGAACTGGCCCAACGACGCGGGATGCCGCAAGGCAAGACCGAGATGTGGTATGTGGTCGAAGCCGACAAAGGCTCGACCCTTATCAGCGGCTTCCAACGCGACACCACTCCCGAAGAATATACCGCAGCCCTGCAAAGCGGCCACCTGATGGACCTCCTGCATGCAGAAGAACCCGAACCGGGCGACGTCTACTTCATCCCCGCCGGACGAGTTCATGCTTTGGGCAAAGGCCTTTTGGTGGCTGAAATACAACAGACATCCGACTGCACCTACCGAATCTACGACTACGACCGAGTGGACAAAGACGGCCACAAACGCCAGTTGCACACCGCAGAAGCAATGGACGCCATCGACTTCAGCGGCATACAAGGACACGCGCACACCCACTATCACGCCCACCTCAACGAAAGCACCACCATTGCCGCTTGCCCCTACTTCGACACCCGCATCATCCCCTTCGACACTCCGATACGCAAAAACCTCGAAGATCACGACGGCTTCGTGCTCTACCTATGCGTGGAAGGTATTGCGGCCGTGAAATCGATGGGCGTAATAGTTCCGGTGCACGCTGGCGAATGCGTGCTGGTACCGGCTGCCGCCGACCAGGTGGAACTTTTCTGCGAAGGTAAAGCCACTTTGCTCGAAACCACCATCGACACCACAGGTTGGGACGACCCCGCCGACACGAGCGACGACTGGGTGGCGCAGTTCATCGGAGGCTTCCGCGAAGAGCAGGAACACCACCATCACGACCATTGCCACGATGACCATTGCGACTGCGGCTGCCATAAATAATTGGCCGTAATTTTATTTTTATTTCTATAATTAAAAAACTTTTTGTATCTTTGCATTGGGTACAAAGTGTTCGTTTTGCATATTGCATGCTGTTGATGAACACTTTAGATACGGTTGCGGCAACACTCCTGCGAGAGGAAAGCCCGTGTGTCAGAACCCTTCGAACGACTGACGAACCCGCCCACCACCCGACACCTTGTGTAAGGGGAGGGTGAGAATTGCACAAAAATAAAGCCACAGGCAATGAACTGGTACGCACTAAAAGTCTACTACAACCGCACGGCGCCGCTACTTGCTGAACTGAACAATGCCGGCATCGAAACCTTCGCGCCCACGGATGTCATTGCCTCGCTGCTGTTCCTTCATTGCGACGAGAAGTTTGTCGAACAGTTCGTCAGCCAACATTGGAAGCAGGTGTGGCTCTACCGCAGAACCGACAGCCGTAGCCCAGCCCCCATCCCCGACCGCGAAATGGAAGTGTTCCGCTTCGTGGTAACTGCCGGCCGTCAGGGGCTGACCCTTCTGGGCGACGACCGCCCCGAATACCATGTGGGCGACCGCGTGGTGGTTACCGGAGGCCCCTTCCGCGGCGCCGAAGGACATATCCACCGCATAAAGCGCGACAGGCGCCTAGTGGTGGCCATCCGCGGAGTGGTGGCAGTAGCCACAACCTACATACATCCAAGCCTACTTCAACGAGTAGAGGAATGAAACGAGCCCTTTTCCAACTGCAGTACGAGTTGCCCGTCGGTGAACAATACACCGAACGCGGCAGCGATACGGGTGCAAAACTATACCTCGACCTCATCGACAACGAGCAGGTGCGCCAGAGTTTGCTCGAAACTAGCGGCATGGACCTCAAGGAGCAGATTCGCTGGGCCTCCTCCTATCCCGACAACGATACAATCACTATCCTGCCCTACACCACCCGCACTCCCGAATCGCTCGACTTCCGTCTCGAAGGTCACCACCCGCGACTGCTCTACATCATGCGGCCTCTACACACCATCGAACGGCTCAACAGCTTCCTCTACGCCGCCAACCGGCACCTCGACGACGGCGCAATCATATGCTGCCATTCGATGACAGCGGTGCTCAAACGCAAACTCATATCGAGTAAATACCCCTGGGGCATACGCCATCTGCTGTTTGGATGGAACTACCTCTGGCACCGCGTGTGTCCGAAACTGAAACTCACCAGCAATTTCTACTTCGCCCTCACCAAAGGCAAGAACCGCACCTTCCACCGCGTGGAAATCCTAGGGCGCCTCTACCGTGCAGGTTTCGAGGTGCTCGACGAGCAGTTCCGCAAAGGCGAGTTCTTCATCACCGCCCGCAAGGTGAAGGCTCCGGTCGACGACATTGCACCTACCGGCTCGCCCATTATCCATCTGCACCGCGTAGGTAAAGACGGCAAGATGATTGTGGTGCACAAGTTCCGCACAATGTACACCTATTCGGAATACATACAGTCATATATCTTCCAGTACCAAAACCTTCAGTCGGGCGGTAAATTCAAAGACGACTACCGCATCAACATCTGGGGCCGCCTGTTGCGGAAAATCTGGCTCGACGAACTGCCCATGATATGGAATATCCTGAACGGCGACATCAAACTGGTGGGTGTGCGTCCGTTGAGCCGCCAGTATTTCAGCCTCTACACCCCGGAGATGCAGCAGTTGCGCACCCGTACCAAGCCGGGTCTGCTGCCGCCCTTCTACTACGACCGGCAAACACCCAAGACCATCGACGAGGTGCAGGCCTCCGAGCGGCGATATCTGGAAGCCTATCTCAAGAAACCGCTGGCCACCGACTGGCGCTACTTCTGGGGTATCGTCGGAAACATACTCTTCAACCGAAAACATTCAGCATGAAAGAAGAAGACAATTGGACAACCGTTATCCAGCCGAAAGAGAAGCTGCTACAGGTTGACTTCAAAGAACTTTGGCGCTACCGCGACCTGTGCATGCTTTTCGTAAAGCGCAACATTACAACCCAGTTCAAGCAGACCATCCTGGGTCCGCTGTGGTATATCATCCAGCCCGTAATGACGGTCGTCATGTATATGGTGGTCTTCGGCGGCATCGCCAAGATACCCACCGACGGACTTCCCCAGCCGCTTTTCTACCTCAGCGGTATCTGCCTGTGGCAATATTTCAACGACTGCCTTGGTAAGACCTCATCCACCTTTACCGCCAACGCCGGCATTTTCGGTAAGGTCTATTTCCCAAGGATGATAGTGCCGATCTCGACGGTGATAAGCAACCTGCTCCGTTTCGGCATACAGTTCGCACTATTCCTGGTGGTATATGCCATCTATCAATTATTCATCATCCCCGGCCAGATACATACAAACTGGTATGTCCTGCTGCTGCCGCTATTGGTGGTGATGCTGGCAGGATTGGCACTTGGCTTCGGAATCCTCTTCTCGAGCATGACTACCAAATATCGCGACATGACGCTGCTGCTCGACTTCTTCGTGCGGCTCTGGATGTATGCCACGCCGGTCATCTATCCTTTGAGCACCATCACTAACGAAAAGCTACGCCTAGTGATGAGCCTCAACCCGCTAACTGGCATTGTCGAAGCCTTCAAATACGGCATGCTCGGCGAAGGACAATTCAGTTGGGGTATGCTCGCCTACAGCTTCGCCTTCATGGTGCTGCTGATGGGCATGGGAATCGTAATCTTCAACCGTGTGCAACGCACATTTATGGACACCGTATAAATCATGAGAGACCAAGAAATAATATTCCGCCTGATACGCAGCGCCATCGATGGCCAGCCACCCTTTCTCGGCACTAAGCCGGTCGATGCGGCACAGTGGTGGACCCTCTTCCGACTGGCCCAGCGAGGCCATGTGGCCGCACTAACCAGTGTTGCCATTGCCGACATGGACATCCCGCGCGACGTGAAGATACCGTGGCTCGCCGAACGCGAGAAGGTTACCTCGTGGTACCATTACCAGCTAGAGGTTCAGGAAGAGGTGGTAAAGATTATGGATCGCCACTTAATCGATACCCTGGTGCTCAAAGGCACCCACCTGGCACAATATTATCCACAACCCGAACTGCGCGAATTCGGCGATATCGATCTCTATTTCTACTCGCGCCACGACGAGGCCGACGAGATTGCCCATCGCGAGTTGGGCGTTACGGTGCTCAGCGACAGCCAGCACCACACGAAATACGACATCCGCGGCGTAACGGTAGAAAGCCACTACGACTTCCTCAACCGACATTATCCACGCAGCAACAGTCGCCTTGAAGCTTCGCTCAAGAAGATGGCCCCTTCGGCCAACTTCGAAGTACTCTTCCTCATGCGCCATCTTGCAGGACATTTCGCTGCCAGCCATATCACCCTTCGCGATATCTCCGACTTCTACCTCACCTGCCGGACTCTCCACGGCGATATCAACTGGCCAGTAATACAGGATATGGTCAACCGCTCGGGTATGGCCCCGTTCGCCGCCACACTATGCTCAATCATCGAACGACGCTTTGAGTATCGCATACCACTCACCTTCCCGGTTTATATCATCGGCAACGACACCGCCGACAATGTCGAGCACGACATCGTCTACGGTACCCGCTATTCCGACGACCACAATGCCGACGGCCTGGCCCGCCTCCCGTGGAAAGTGCGCCGTTGGTTCGCCAACCGATGGAAACGCCGCATGGT
>JAEEGL010409007.1_pt1 | contig 30043 bp, 25 predicted proteins | sample 9134231 | NCBI WGS metagenome assembly JAEEGL01 (sample SAMN16246548, study PRJNA631951) | gut metagenome | biome: gut microbiome; feature: rumen; material: fiber-attached | host: Bos | place: Iran: Karaj | collected 2018-10 | reverse complement strand
GCATCAATGTCTTCAAGAAGTGTTCCGACGCTTTCAAGATCTTCCTCTTCGGGATAGTCGATACTGAATCCGGAAGAAGTTTCACTTAGAGCATAGGCATTCATCATATACATTCCCTGATCCACATATGCCTGCCTTACTTCGGGAGTTAACTTCGCACCACCGCAGAAAAGATATCTCATCCTTCCGCCAAGAAGTGTTTTAAGAGGAACGCCCATCGCCTTGGAGGCTTCATAGAATCTCATATACACAAGAGGCACGCCGCAGAAAACAGTTGGATGAACTTCCATCATCTCCTGTGCCATTTCAGGGATCTTATAACACAGATGAACTTCATAACCGAATACAAGCGAGTATATAAAATTATAAATGGATCCGTAGGTATGATTCAGAGGAAGGAAGAGGTAGCAGACATCGTCTATGCTTACATCGATCCTTCGCTGAAGAGATCTCCATCCGGAGAAAACATTTTTAATGGAAAGAAGAACCGCTTTAGGGAAAGATGTGGTACCGCTGGTAAAGACAACCTTGGCAGGTTCATCTTCCGGACGTGGTGTTAAAGTGAAAAGTCCTTTTGACATTCTCTTTCCTTCTTCGACGCAGGATTTGAAATCATTCTGAACAGAGATATATGTAAGGGAAGGAAAATCCTTTTTTAATCTGTCGACAAATTCAGACTGTCTCTCATCGAAGATCAGGCAGTCCAGTTCACACTTCTTAACGGAATATGCGATATTGTCATAGGACCAGTCTTTTGAAAAGCCCACAGCAAGACCAACGTAACACATGATGGAAATCTCGGAGATCATCCAGGGAATACTGTTTGGTCCGTAGATGCCGATGTTCTTTCCGGTAAAACCTTTATTGTTAAGGTATGCAGCGAAGTAATTAACCTGTTCGATAAAGGAACCAAAGGTTACGGATTCTGTACCGCTTTCATTTTTCTCAAACAGATAATTTCTTGATCCCCACTTTTCAAGATCGTCCTTAAGAAACTGTTCCAGTGTGTTACTCATGATTTTTCTCCCCCGAGATCATTTTCCATAAGAACATATTCATAAATGTCAGTTGCTTCTTCAATGACATAGGTCTGTGTTACTTTACCGTCCCTTGCCAATGCTCCGATGCTTGGAAGTTTATTTGCTTCCAGTTCCTTCATTATGGAATAGACGATTGCTTTACCAAGTCCTCTGTGGGACTGATCCACGCCCATGTAAAGCATAACGTATCTGTCCGGTTTCTTGCGAAGCTTTAAGATCTTTAAAATGTTAATGGGATTAAGGTGATACACTTTGCTTCCGTAGTCCGGAAGACTTATGTAAAAGCCCACAGCTTTGCCCTTGTAGTATGCGATCTTAGTCATACTCATGTTCATGATGGACTTATAACTTGCAAAGAGATTTCTGAAGTCCTCACGCTTTACATCTTTGTATATGGGAAAATCACTGTAGAGTTCAGTGATCATGTCATAGACTTCATCAACAGCTTTTTCATATCCCTCTATAGTCGGACTCTCAATGGTATATCCATTTTCAAGGAACTGTTTGTAGCGCTCCTCATATTTTTCATTGGTATAACTTTCATCCACCGCCCTGTATGCATTGGAGGTGTAATGCTCTTTAACTTCAAATCCGTTTTGTTTGAAGTAATCGAAATAATATTCTCTGTTGTAAGGTTCTCCGGTGTAGGGAGTTTTATCGAAATTATTTATCTTTAATCTGTACTTAAGCCAGAATGATGCATCAACAGGGCCGACTATCTTGCTCTTTCCTTTTTCTGTGACAATCTTTTTTGCTTCATCGAAAAGGAATTTTGCAACCTCTTCTCTCTTAACACATTCAAAAAATCCAAGGTATGCATTGTCGTCACCTTCATATTCAGTGATGCCGAATCTTCCCACCGCTTCGGTTCCTTCATATATCAGGTAACACTCCAGCGAAAAATATCCTGACAACGGATGGGTTCCCAAAAGCAGTGACTTCATGGAATCCTCACTTTCCATATTATCCTTCGATGTATAAAGTCTTTTGGGAAGAGACAGAAAATCATTTATGTATTTTTTCTCTTCATCTACTTTAATGCATTCCATTGTCTTTTCTCTCCAATATGGTGATCTTACCCGTTCCGCCGTTCATCCTGATGATATCTCCGGTCTTTACCGTATCCATCAGGTCCTCAACTCCGACAACGGAAGGAACTTTAAGTTCTCTTGATATGATAGCTGTATGTGACAGAAGGGATCCTTTTTCAGATATGACTCCCGCTGCCGTTGCAAGAAGGAACACCCATCCGGGATCTGTCATCTTTGTTATCAGGATTTTATCCTTTACGTTCTTAGCATCGTTTACATTTTGGATCACCAATGCTTCACCCGTGACTTCCCCGGCAGAACAGGGTACACCCTGAAGTTCTGTGTCACTCTTTTTCCTGGTATATGTATTTACTTTTGAATGAATCTTGTCGAATTCCTTATCCGCAAAGATCAGTCTCGAATATGCGGGAAGCTCTGCATAAAGTCTGTAAGAATCTTTTCTCCTTTCGACTTCAGCTGTCATGTCGCAGGGTTTATCAGCAAGTCCAAAAGCCTCATCAATGGTAAGCCAAAATATGTCATCGGTTTCTATTATGTATCCTGCTTTTGAATATGCACTGCCAAGGCCGGTGAAAATGAGCCTCACCATTCCATAGATCCTGCTTCTGTTAAGCCTCGATCTTTCACGGCCCGCAATACCGAGAGCGCATCGTTTTCCGAGGAATCTTGTTATGGCATCCCCGGCAGATTCCGATGTGCTTGGTTTGTTCAGGTCTTTATATATTTCTTCAAGACGTTTCGGATCACTGCGGTAGCTTTCGATCCTTTCATCAAGAAGTTCCGGATTTGATCGATACGTTTTGCTTTCAAGTTTCAGTTCTTCAAGATTTCTGTCCCCGAACTGTTTTATATATTCTGCTTTTCGTTTATCAAATTCTTCTTCCGATATTTTGTCTTTATTATAAGCCAGATCCACCAGAGCACGAATGGGTTTCATGCTCTCGATATCTGTTATGCCGGATATATATCTGTTAACATATGCCTCATCACCGTCTGTTTTTTTCAGCAGTCTTTTCTTCACAAGTCCGGTGAAGATAAAAGCATACATATCATTAAGAAGCGTTACGTCCCAGACATTCAATAGTTTAGATTTGATCTCTTCATATAGTCCGATCAGATCCTTCGGAGACATATCATCCGAGTAGGTTTTGTAGAAATGTCTGTTAACCTCATCGAATTTCACTTCCAGTTCCTTCATGTGCTTCGGAACATTCTTAAGCTCCGTAAAGGAATTGATATAGGTCATAAATCTTACGCTTGCAGGAATATCCACATCACCGCTGTCATAGGATTTATTCTTAACGCCAAGCATTTCCTGCCATACGGGAATGATCTTTTTCCTAAATGGAAGAAATTTTAAAACCGTGTACCAGTTGCTAATCTTGTAATACAGTCTTCCGTTGGCATGACCAACCATGTGCCCGAATACGTCTTCGTGTTTGTTCAGTTCTTTGTCGTTCTTAAGAACTCTGGCACTTACTCCTCTGAACACCCCGGCATAAACCATATGAACAAAGGATATGGTAAGAGGCAGGGAAAGTCCCGGATAGCTTTCAACTATATTACTGTTATCAAGGATAAGAGGATGATCACTCTTTAATGTGGTAATGGGCCTTGCCTGAAGCATGTAGAGCTTATCGCCCTTTAATGCATACTCACAGTCCACAGCAAAGTCAAACAACTCTTCCAGCTTCTCAGCCGTTTCAATAAGCAGTTCAATCTGCTTTTCCGAAAGCAGCGCCTCACCTTCATAATAGTAAAGCTTATCCATACGCTGATAGTAATACGTTGTGGTATCGGTTCTGTCAGAAACAACACCTTCTCCCAATCCCCTTCCGGCAACAATAACCGTTTCATTCAAAAGTCCCTGGGGATTTGAAGTAAACATTACACCGGACAGATCCGCATCAACCATCTCCTGAATGATGACATTCATTTCAGCATCAGACGGATCGATGTTTTCTTTCTTCATGTACTCAAGCACATTTTCAGATGAAAGAGAATCCACACATAATCTGATCTTCTCCAGGATCTCGCCGGGATTTACATTAAGATATGTGGAGAACTGTCCGGCGAAGCTCTGATCGCTTCCGTCCTCCAGGTTGCAGCTGCTCCTTACGGCAACGGGATATGTGAATGTGGTTTCCGAAAGAAACTTATCAAGCTTTTTTTCATCGGAAGCAGTTTCAAAATCGATAACCTTAAAATCCGGCACATTTATCCCGGATTCTTTCATCTTTATCAGATTGTCGATCTTGCTTCCGTACATTTAGATCCTGCCTACAAGAAGGAATACCACAATCGTAAGAAGCATTGTGGATTCCTGAAGATATGTATATCTTTCAACCTTATCAACTATTACGAATCTGTTTGGATCCTTCATGTACTGTATGAACTTCCAGGTCATCCAGGACACAAGACATACAAGGATCACAATTGAGATCTTGTTAAGTCTCCATACGAGAATGATGTTGGTAATGATATCAACGATGGTAAGGATCATGACAAAGCGTGTGGACTTCTTATATCCGAAAAGTTTCGAATATGTAGTGTAGTCGTTCTCATCCTTGGGTGCTTTGATCTTGCGGGATACCTCCCAGATAAGCGCAGGGAAATAGAGAGTCCAGAGTGTCATACATGTGGTTATGGTAAATGCGGGAAGATCATATTTTATGACAGTAAAGGAAATGATGTAGAGATTAACAAACATCTGAACCGGATTGTGAGTGACCAGTGCAAGAGGAAGGCTGGGCTGGATCTTTGCTCTCTGGAAGAACCACTTGCTCATAAGATATCCGTAAGCATACAGGATGCAGAAGAACACCAGGTTATTCATGAACAATACATTTAAAACAACTGCAATGATCTCAAAAAATACACAGAGGATCATCACATCTTTTTTATATACCGCGCCTCTTGCCAGTGGTCTGTCCGGGAAAAGAACCTTGTCCGTCTCAAAATCCTTCAGGTCATCCGCGATCCTGAGCCACAGCAGGAATGCAAACACAGTATAAGCTCCGGTAAATTCCTGAATGCCTATTTTGAAGGATGTTACGCCTTCGTTAAGAAGAATGATGAAATGTATCTCGAGGAAAACTATCAGTCCGAGGATCAGTCTTGCAACCAGCGGATATCTTTCCTTCATATAGATATGCATTCTCTTTAACATCTTGTTCCCACTCCTTCACCGTACTTAACAGCTGTTTCAGTGCCTTCTTTACTTTCCTTTAAAATATCTTCGTCGATTTGGACGATTTCTTTTTTGAAGATCTGGACTATGGTTGATCCACCGGGTTCAAAATATCCTTTTTCTTCTCCCTTGAGGAATACTCTTGCATCGGTGTTCACGATTCTGCCCACCAGAAGTGCTCCAACCTCGATATGAACCACTCTGTCGAAATTCACTGTATCAAAGAGGCTTATAACTCTTGTGTTTTCTTTGTAGATCTTATGGTCCTTTGAAACCGGACTTACGGTATGAAGCTTCCCCTTTATCCTGTATCTTTTCTTTAATCTTCCGTCATCGATAAAGCAGTATCTGTGATAATCATCCATGCACAGACGATATACAAGACAAATTCCGCCGGCAAACTCTGTCGCGTCTATTCTATCTCCCAGGATCTCATCAAGGGTATACTCTCTACCCTTTACCGTGATCCTGGTATCATCATCAATGTTGTAGACCAGAAGCTTTGAATCCGCAGGTGAGATAAGTCTTTTCTTATCTGACTCCATCGACCTTGCTTCTTTCCTTATCTTCCTTGTGAAAAAGTCATTGAATGAAGTATATTCTCTGTCTTCGAAGTCTTCCATCCGAATATCATTTTCTTCGATGAATACAGGGATCTTCTCCGCGCTTTTCCGGGTGCTGTTTTTGATGCGATATAAATCTGAAACAATTGGTGAAACGGCAATGCGAAGTAAAACCCTCCCGAAGAAATTCTCGTAGAGGAATTTTAATGCTCCCTGACCGAACTGGGTTATCTCTTTATATTCACCTGTTTCTCTGATATATATCCTGCTCATTATTCTGCGATGGTTACAGTTCCGGTGCTTCCGTCAATGGTGATGGTCTGTCCGTCTTTGATCTTCTTCATGGCATCGGTGCAGCATACGATGGCAGGGATGCCGTATTCTCTTGAAACAATGGCCGCATGGCAAAGGATGCCTCCATATTCCGTTACGATGCCGGAGAGAATCGCAAACTTCGGAGTCCATCCCGTGTCGGTGAATCTGGTTACGAGAATGTCGCCCTCCTGCAGCCTGTCGATCTGGGTAAAGTCCTCAATGACTCTGGCAGTTCCCGTAACTGTTCCGTTATTTGCACCAAGTCCCCTGATGCCTGAACCCTTGTCGGTGTTCTGACCGTTTTTGGAGAAGATGGTTCCGATCTCATTGTCACTTATGTAATTTCTGTAAGCGTTGTAATAGAATCTGTTCTTTCTTATCTTATCGAGGAGAGATTCCGTATCGGTATTTCCGTCGATATAATCCCAGAGGTCACCGACCTTTAAGAACCATACATCTTCCCACTTCTCAAGAACGCCGTCCTTTTCAAGCTTCTTCGCATACTCTATGGTATAGACTCTGAGCATGTAATAGAACCTGGTGGATATATCCCTGAACTCTTCTCTCCACCAAAGCATCTCACGCATCCCGGATACTTTCTTCAATATCTTGTTATAGACGGATGTTGATACATTTTCCGAGATCTTAGCCAGTACTTCATCATACATCCTCTTTCCGTTTTCCTTATCTTCCAGAGGTGAAAACGAATCATCCAGAGCGGCCATATCCTTTACCATGGATATAACAGTTTCAGGCTCTTCATAATAACAGGGATACGTAATATCAAGTTCCTTGTCTGAATGATATCCGTATTTTTCAATGATATCCCTGACAGCAGGAATACAGAATTCTTCCTTTGATAAAGATGCGGCTATGGCAGATGCATCTGTGCCCGTCCAATATGAAAGTGCTCTTGAATCTTCTCTTATCTTTCTTGTAACATCCCACATCTCATAGAAAGGAAGGAGATGGGAAATGTTATCTATGCTGCCCAATAGCGACAGGTATTCACTTTCCGAAACATATTTAAGAAGAGAATCCTTGTAAAGAGACTGATGGATGGTATTGATGAAGATCTGCCAGAAGTATGTGGTCTCACTTCTAAGGTAAGTCTTCCTGGTTATCTTATAGAAATCCTTCTCGATATCTTCTATGGTATGCTCATCGTAACGCTTCTTGTAATCATAGTAGAGTTCAAGAAGTTCATCTTTGTATTTCTGAGCGTTCTTCTTTCTGTTCTTCAATATCCTACTCTGCTTGATCACGATATGAAGCATCTTGGAAACAGATGAAGGAGAGACCCTCGTTACTTCCCCGTCGCCTTCATAGTCTCCGATGATACCGTACTCATTATCGAATTCTCTTTCCTTATAACCGATGATACGGCTCATGGCCTTCTTTACGGCGGACATGTTCCAGTAACATCTTCCGTAGAACATCTCACCCAGTTTTTTCGGAAGTTCATCATCTCGTAATATCTCTGATTTGACAATAAAACCTCTTAGAGAGATCTCCCAGATGTATTCATACAGGCTCCACATGTAAGGAGTGCAGACAGTGGCAGACACTCCGCCGTCCTTAAAATCCGCGGTGGTCCACATGTCCTTGATCCCGTTATAACGGATCTTGGTAATCCCTCTTGCCTGAAGGATAAACAGTTCCTCATCCTTTATGGCAAATTCTATATCGCAGGGATATCCGAAAAACTGCTGGATATTTGCAAAGACATTACCGTAGATTTTTACCGATTCGGGATTTAAAAGTTTATTGGATGTTCTTCTCCGGACTTCCTTACGGTTGAACCAGTTATAAATATACTGCTCCGGTGCGGTCTTACCGCTTACGATGTTCTCGCCCAGTCCCTCCGATACTTCTATTAACATTTCTTTGTCATATCCGTTAACGGGATCAACGGTAAAACATATTCCGCTAAGATCCGCATCAACCATTTCCTGCACGACAACAGACATCTTCATTTCAGAAGGATCAATATTGTTATCACGAAGGTATCCCTGCACCACATCTCCCTTCATGGATTCGTAGCATGCGATGATCTTCGAAGGGATATCTTCTTTTTTCACATTAAGAAAAGTCTGATACTGTCCCGCAAAAGAAAAATCAGCCAAGTCCTCCTTGCTTCCGCTGCTGCGCACCGCATAAAGAGTATTGTCCTTAGCCAGTGCATTTATAAGTGAAAGTGTATCGTTACTGAAGTCTCCGTTTTTTACGAATTCATCATATTCATCCGTATCCAGAATAAATCCTCCCGGAACGTTGAACCCGTGCTTTTTCATGAGCAACAGGAATTTCCCCTTGTTGCCCAGCTTTTCTTCTCTTGTTTCTTCTTTTTCAAGTTTTACGATCACAGATTTTTCCTCTCGATTTTTCGTTTATTTGATTCCGTTATTTAGAATGGATTTTTTCGAAGCTTTGCAAAGTATAAAAGTACATTCAGGATTATATGTGTGAATGCACCCACCAATACGTAGAGCAGATACAACACAATACCCAGATCATAGAAGATCCATACCACCAATGCACAGCCGAAGATGGAATCAGCCTGATCAAGAAATACGAAAAATATTTTCTTAAATCCGCTGATGGTTTTTCCGGGGGTGATATCAAGTCTTCTCTTAAGGAAAGAATTTGGAAGTTCGAAAAGAGCATAACCAAGACCGATGAGAATACCAATTAATATGTTAAAAGAAAATGTGTTGGAATTATTAATGTAGAAAAAATTCAGATCTTCAAAGTGTCCCGCACTGCAGGCAAGCCCCCAGAGTGGAGTTATGATCATGTTAAAGAATACATATCCGAAAAAACCTTTCCAGGTTTTGTTATCTCCGAATATCCTTTTTCCATCGAAATAGTTTTTACCAAAGTCCATGGGAGCTTTGGCGAATTTCATCAGTCCGGTCTTGCACCAGATACTGTTAATAACTCCTGCGATGATGGCAGGGAATAAAGTGACATACATCTGTAATATGACACGCATATCATATACTCCATAATTTTAAGTCAAGCACCGATGTTTATAACCAGTCCGACTCTTACTGTTCCCGCAGGGTCCCCCGTTTCCGGAGAAAACAGATTGTAGATAACAACGCAATCATATTTTCCGGGGGCAAGTTCTGTCTTAATGGGAATACCCGCTGTGTATGAACCCACGGGAAGAAGCGGTGATTCGTAGATCACCACATTTTCATCTGCTTTAAGAACAACGGAAAACTTTGTATCCAGTGTATTGCTCAGTGCATTTTCCACATAGGAATCCTCGGCGGGAGTATTTATATCCGGATAATTCCATTCCGTGGTCATGGTAACCTGGAAGTTGCCGTCGGTTACTTTGGGAGTGTCTGAAGTTCCGGGAAGTACCGAGCCTTCATCCTCTACGGGTGAAGTCTGTAACACTTCACGCATCTGATTATCGTCTTCTTCAGACGAAAATGCAGCAAGACTCTCGCCTTGCTGCACATCACTATTTCTATTATGAGAACGCCATATAAGAACAGCCACTAAGGCTATTACCAGAACAACAAGAACCCCTGCACCTGCAATTATAAATCTGATGCTGTTCTTATCGTTCTTCATTACCGGTGACTTATTCGTCCTCCTCTTCGATTATAGGTGTCATTCTGTAAGTTATGGAAAATGAAATACTGCCACCGTTCTGAAGATTCTTAACCACATCCTCCCAATTCGTCTCTCTGCTGCACGCTCCGTAAAGTGTAAATCCTGCAGCTGACCAGTTGGCATCTTCGAGAGGTCTGTATTCCTGAACATATACATCACGCTCTTCGGTGGTAAGAGTTACCAGTTCGAAATTATCTATGGATCCGGGAAGGATAATCTCCTTGTATGCATATCCGGATGAATCGGTCATTGCCATTCCGGATTTAAGGATCGATAGATCATCGGCTGACTCGCCCTCTCTTACGGTTCCTACCTCAGTGGGAAGGATTGCAAGACACATACTGGGAGTCTCTGCGGAATGTACTCCATTAAGATCGGTGATATTGATTCCGTTTTCTGCGGTCCCTCTTACCTCAAGCTCAACCTCAAGGCTTACGGGAACGGTACTCTTATTGATTGCGGTAGCAACCTCAGCAAATATGCTGTAGGTTGAATCCGATTCGTTGCTTCTGAAATACAGAGTGGACTCTCCGCCGATAATGGTATTCTCGGGATTAAGGGAAAGGAGTCCCTCGGGGTCCATTACAAAGTTATAGTTAATGTTGTCCAGAATGGGAACGACCATGGAAACAACATTCTTGGGCTTCTTGATGGTGGTGATCCTTACAATTCCGTTACCGCCTGCTCCGCCTTCAGCTGAAGTTACATCCACAGGATCGGGATCGATCATAAGGATTCCCGAAGGATGGTCCTCATCAAGAGGATCAGCCTCTTCACCTTCGAATTCGTCATCGTCTTCGGCACCGGACTCATCGTCAGCATCGATGTCATCATCTTCGTCATCATCGGAATCTGCATCATTGGAACCGGTCGAACCGGATCCGCTTCCTGAGTTACCGGAATTAACGGTTTCTTCGGTATCATCAGTAGAATCTTCCTCATCATTATCAGACTCGTCGTTATCGTCGGAGTCCTGATCGGAAGTTTCTTCAATTATCTCATTATCAGGATCTGCAGCTCCGCTGCCTGTTGCATGAACGCACAAAGGACTACCGGCTACCATTACAACAGCCGTTGCCACTGCACAGATCTGCTTATAAAACTTTGTTGCTCTAGCCATAAAATTTACCTCTCAAAACAAGTCCTTTTGTCATTGGAAGTACTATAAGATTATACTATTTTATCGGCTTTTAGGTCAATTTACTTAACCGTTTCAGTGATTTTTTGGTGATTTTTAACAAAATTTGATTATTTTTTTGCATTTTGGAGCTTATCAAAACACCAGATAATGTATTCCCGCAATGGTGGATAACTATACTTAGCTCAAGAAACTCTTATCTGCATAAACTATGTGGAAATTATCACGGCGACTGTCCAAATAGTAATTCAATAATCTTTCGGATAAAAATCCCGGATAGCGGTTCTGGTAAGAATCTTCCAGAGCGCCTATCTCCTCATTAAGCCTAAGAAGTACAGGGAATACCCAGGAGCAATACTCTTTCAAAATATCTTTCCTTGCGATCATCATGTTGCAGGGCGAATAAAGGTTATGCTCTCTAAAATATCTCCCGGCAGCTTCCGCATCCTCAGGGTGTAACTCTTCCAGAATCTTCATTGCCCTGTCCCATACTTCCGAAACATGTCTGCCTCTATAGTTTTCCTCAAGGGAAGGCATGACACACAAAGGCACGGGAAGGATCACATCGATCTCATCCTTTTCGAACAGTTCGATCCAGTTATCAGGAAGTAAAAACCTTCTTCTCCAATGTTCAAGTCCTATTATGTCCTGATCCGCATGTTTCCAGATCCAATAGAGAGCTGTCAGTTCACAAAATTGCTTGTTTTTAGTAGAAATATTTTCACCATCATTATCAAAACATACCGCGTCAGTCAGTCTGCTTTCCGTCAATTCAGTTCCGACCTGAATGATGGATTCATATTTTTTCAAAGACACATTCTCAGAAAAGTCTTTATCGAATACTGTTTTTGCAACATAAATACAACATTCCGGATGACTGTCATCACTATCGGTCACAGGATAGCTTTCAACACTTTCTCCGGGAAGCAGTTTTTCAAATACTCTTCCTTCATTTTCAAACACGCGCTGAACATACTTGTTGCGAAGATCCATATCAAAAGCCGGCGTAACAGGAATGATATTCTCCTCGCTAAATCCAAAATTTTTCAGCACTTCCTTAATATGTTCATGAAACACACCGCGGGTAGCACGGAAGACAACCGCATCCGTATCAAGCTCATCCGATGTGATCACTTTAAGATCATAAACTTTAACCCCCTCGATCTCTTCGGGATTGATTTCTTCATTATCAAAAAGAAAACCCAGGATCTTCCTGTCGGGTTCCAGAGTTCTCAAATACTGATACATTGTATATCCACGGGGATGAGCTCCGAAGATATAATAACTGCTCTTCATGCTTATAATCTCACATCACAATCCGGATTAATTATTTCCAAATTCATCAATTTCCTTTTGGGTCATTTCCAAAATGCCATTTTTTACTCTATCATGAAAGCAGGAATCAAAGAGTTCATAGGACCTCTCAAATGCTTTTGCTATCTCAAAATCCTTTTCATCTGCTATAATATTGGCCCATCCATCAATCCATATACATGTAAAGGAATCAATCTTTAATTCATAAACATGGGTACATACATGAAGAACAAGATCATATTCACTTTCCTGACGTGATGCTGTGCTACGAACAGGAATATCAAGAATCTCCTCGTTTTGTATTGTATCGTCAACTACCTCAATATTAATTGTTACATCATTCAAATTTGCGTAATTGACTATTCCTCCTAACACACGTCTGGAGTTTTCACGCAAACCATGAGAATATACTAATACACTTTTACGTCCCTTTAATAATCTGTCAAATCTCACTCCGGGATACTCTCTTTCTCTGATAAAGTAGGATTGTGCTTTTCCTGTCACCCCGGCAATTGCATCGAAAAATCCGTCAAAACGGGTTTTTGCGATATTCTTCATATCATAATTATCACAAGAATAGATACCTTCAAATATCTCTTTAGTAATCATTCTTGAATACTTATCTACATCCAAGTCTTTGATCTGTTGTTGAGCCTTGTCGAAATTGCTCATGAAAAATTTTGTCTTATTTCTTGCAAGATAGTAGTTTCCAAATGTCGTGGGATTTATCCTTGCGCCTCCCTTGTGCCATGCCACCGCTTTTGAATTTGCAACTATGCGCATACCGGTACGCTGGCATCTTCTTCCCCAGGTAATATCATCATAATATATGAAGTTGGATTCCGGCATACAACCGACTTTTTCAACCGCTTCTCTTCTAACCATCAAAGCACATGCAGGAACATAGTCACAAGTTTGCAGATGCTCTAAATTATCATTATCTTTTTCTCCACCATGTAGTAACTCAAATGTCAAAGTCTCGTAATTTATTACAGGACCAAATTCCTGAATATTTTCAGGCTCATCCATTTTGAGTATTTTGGCGCCCATTATTCCGATATTAGGGTTGGCCTCCATGTCATCAAAAAAAGTCTTAATGCAATTCTCTTTTAGGATTACATCATTATCCAATAATACTAAATATTTATAGTCTCCACATAATGCTTTTCTGATCCCGGTATTAAAGCCACCGCTGCCACCAAGATTTTCACTGTTAACAATCAGTTCTACATTATCACCATACTGACTACGTACTGCATCTGCACTGCCGTCAGTTGACGCATTATCAACCACAAAAATATCAAAGTTATTACAGTCTTGTTTTGTTAGCGAGTCAATACACTTTAAAACAAAATCCTTTTTATTAAAATTACAAATAATTACTGCAATCTCTTTCATGTGTTATTCCTCCTAAAATAGTCGGGTAATGACGTGCCACTGATAATACTTTCTGCTAATTCCATAATGCCTATTACTTTCAAGACATGCATATTTCGATAATCGCTTACAACAGGATCCGCATTTCGCAAAGCAACAATCAGTAAATCAATATCCGGTAGTTTGTCGGATGGTTTTAATATTTCAATTTCTCTTACTTGTCCGCTTTTCTGTCTATCAATGCAGCATTCGATTGAAATCCCATCCAGGATCATCTCATCAAGTAATAAAATCCCATATACACCAAGGCCATATATTCCAATTTTATTTACATGATTCTTTCTTAAATATTCCGATATGCTTGAAAAATCATTTAAAACACATTGAAGATCATCGTATAACCTCTGATCAGATACTAATTTCTTTTCTATTTCCCTCCGTATGTTTTTCTCCTTATCCATCCCGGAATATATATCATTCAGCACGGATAGTTCCAGTGGTTTATCAAATTCATGATTTATTCTGTTTATTTCGAGCAACAAAGACATTACATCGTCAGTCAGATTATGAATAATGGCATTATAATAATCATTAGATAATCTATTAATAAGTCTCTGCTGGAGTTTAGAATATTTATATTCTAATGCAATCTTGATGTTGTCTCTTATTCCTTTAAGAATATCAACTATTGTATTATCAACATGTGAGCTATCTTTATATCCAATCCTGCAGCAATATAAAGGAGAAGGAATGACCCAGAATCCCGAAGATTTAAGTAACGCCTGTAACAAGAAAACCGGATCTTCATATCTTCTATAACCAGGAAATCTAATGCTATTTTCCTCTATAAAAGCTTTTCTAAATACAAAATTGGTATATCCGTAATCATTTTGCCATTCTTCCAGAAAACACCTTTTTCCTTCTTGTGGCAAATCATTTAAGTTGACACAATCAATTATCTGTTCTTGGTTCTTCCTCGTGTTATTACATAAATACCATGATGCGCTTCCACAAATATCAATATTTTGGCTTTCGCATATTTCAGCCATTTTGATCAACGTATCAATTGAGCAATAGTAGTCGTCTGCATCCAAAAAAGAAATATACTTGCCTTTTGAACAATCCATTCCTTTGTTACGTGCAATTCCGGCCCCACTATTTGGTTGGAAATAGTACTTGATATTTGGATAGTTGTTCTTATATGACTCAATGATTTTTCTGCTTGCATCCGTTGAGCCATCATCTATGCACACTATTTCCATGTGCTTATTCAATCCCTCAGACAAAGAGTCAAGGCACTCACCAATATACTTTTCTAAGTTGTATATTGGTATGATGATCGATATCAAATACTCTTCAGGTATATTTGTATTCATGTACTATCCCAATAATTTATTACTTTTGCTCTGCTCTTGGTATTATTCTGTCCAATGCCCCTTTGCCATAACAATATCGGCACATATCCAAATATCCTTTATCAGAAAAACCATTACAGAACTCAAACAGAATTTTTTTACCATTCGATCCATCAACAATTGACAGATCAAAGTAGTCATCTTCGCCAACTCCGAATTTCATATTATCATTTACAGATCTGGCTTGAACGCAAAAATAATACTTATCTCCCCTTACTTCTCTGCAGGGTGTTTTGCATGCATCGAATACTTTTTCCAGGTCCTCATCATCGCCTCTTACCAAGGTATCAAAACCATAATCCACCCATGTGTCATCTTCATTCGACAGCTCATGCTCTATACCGTTATTTGTAAGGAGATTCACTAACTCTTCATATCTGTTTTTCAGTTGAGGAAGGGTTTTTGTATAATTGGATATATGTATGTGAACTTTATATTTTTTGCATACGTTTAATAATTCCTCACCCGGCAAAAGAGTACCATTGGTAGTAATTGAGAATACGGTCATTTTATCCCTGTATTTCTTTCCTATATACTCTATCGCTTTACTTAAATCTCTATATAATAAAGGCTCTCCACCAATCAATACAAATTCAATACAGTGATCAAACGCTTTAAAATATCTATCGGCAGTTTCCAGGACATAGTCCAAATTCAAATCTTCTGCATCTCTTGGCACATTCCAACATCCGTGAGCACACTTTGCACAGTGTAAAGTACATCTCTCCGTTAGAGATATTTGACATAAATTGTCATATACTTTTCCTAAACAATACACTGACAATAGGGGAAAAATGTCTTTGAAGAATTCACGATAACAATACACAAAATACTTGCTATCATCCAATTTCATATCTGATAGCTGCTGTCTTATTGCCTCTATATTTGAGTCTGATGCACACAGAACAATCCAGCCATTTTCTTTTTGAGAAAGAAAGTCGTTCAGTGATAACGCCTCTTCTGAACATTTTTGGCTGTTATTATCAATAAATCCGGAAAAAACTCCAAACTTTTCCAAAAAATCTTTATATTTATGGCCGATCATTCCAGCACCAAAAATATAAATATCATTTGAAGCATTCCATTTTTTTACGATTGGTTCAGCTATAGCATCAAATTCGTGGCCCTTATTTCTCCATTTCATACCGTATGCCTTTCATGTTATCCTGCAAATCTGACACGTATCATTTGATCACAAAGTCTTCTCTTTAAATAATGCTCCAATTCGTCATAATAATCGGCTTTCATTTCGTCTGCCTGCTTTAGGATTTTTTTAGTGACACAGTATAACTCATCTAAATCGTCAATATTTTTACATCCATCATGTGTTTCCGAATAAATACGAATTATTGTTTCATAATCACTTTGATCTAATTGAAAGCCGCTCATTTGAAAAGAGTCTTTTTGAATCTGTGCATATAACTGCTTTCTCTTTTCACTGTTGCCATTCATTTGTCGAAATGTTTCATTATCCCCGTGCATCCTCCATTTTAATATGAAATCAGGGATTGTTGAAATGTTCCCTATCTTAGATGCCTCCATAAAAAACCTATAATCCTGCATTCCCAAATAGTCATCTTTATACTTCAATTTATTATTTCTGATAAAGTCGTGACGGATCATCGTCGTTCCATTTCTGAAATCTACACATTGAATCAGAAGCATTGCTCGAACATAACGGGGATTGTATCGGGGAATCGGGAATTCAGAAACATATTCTCCTTGCTCGTCCACATCCATCGATCTTCCACCCAATATATCTATTTCCGGATGCTGCTCCAAAAAATTTACCTGTAACTCTATTCGATTAGGAAAAGCAATATCGTCATCATCCAGCAATGCTATGAACTCTCCGTTTGCCTTTTCTATTCCATAATTCGTTGTATAGGCAATTCCCATGTTTTCGGGATTTCTGTATAACAACAATCTGGAATCAGCTGTTCTGGATTCAATCTCATGTATCGTATTATCCGATGAGCAATCATCAACAATAATTAGTTCTAAATTATTATAGGTTTGATTTAATATCGAATCGATAGCTTCCCCTATATATTTTTCGGAGTTGTATGATGGCATTATTACGCTGACCAATGGATTGTTACTCATTGTATTTCCTTTTAAAATAATCAATTGCTCCTGGTTTTTTCAATTGCATTTTTTATAGCGATCAAATTTGCATATCCATACATCATGTCGGGTTCCAAGTGGGCACCTTCTGCCCATTCATTCCATGCATTTACAAAAACAATGTTTTCTTCTGCGGAATGTATACGCTTACTCTCATCAAGAATATTGTATATCCACATTTCAAAAGATTTGGGAGTTAACCCGGTAAAAACTGTTGCGCCACTATTTGTTTTTCTTGAGGTGTTGTCCCACGATGGCATTGCTCCACGATAGAAACATCTACTTTTGTGATCACATAAGTATTTCTTTTTTTGTATAAAATCATCTGTGGATCTGATCTGTCCGCTAAATTTAGGATTTAAATATCCATCTATTCTTTTTGATGGAGTGTACTGTATTATTCCGTGAGGAGGGAATTCCACGTAAGCATCCGCGCCCCATGTTTCCACATCTTCATCAAAGCCTCTGGCATTACATATCATTATATAAAGTCCGCCAATGCCTTTTTCACATGCTCGCTGACGCATATTGGAAAACAGCTTCTTTACACGTTCTTTACTCCAAAGTTCCGGATTATATAAAATGAATACTTTTTTTTCATTTATAGTTATGTATCTATCATCCATAAAATATGTTTCTAGATCATCAATTATTTTATAATCATCATCTTCTTGTAATTCCTGTTTGCATATAACTTCTTTATCTCCACCATCCCATAATGACGACCAATTTTCATTTGCCCATGTAATACAATAATGAATATCTAATTCCGGATGTTCTCTAAGGTAATCCAATGGTTCAGACATAATCGTTTTCCCGGAAAACCAATAATAGTAGTAACTGAATCCATAAACACCATAGTAATTTGCCAGTTCTACTTGCCTTTTAATTGTTTCCGGATCATTTAAACTATAATATCCGAGATCAATCGGTATATGTGGCTGATGATGTCCTACAAATTGAGGGATCGCTTTAGTTGTATTAGTCCACTCAGTGAAGCCCCTGCCATAGTTTTTATCATTAATATCTATACGATGATATTGTGGTAAATACCAAGCAATAACCTTAGGATCTCCATCTTTTCGCTCGTAGCAAGATAGTGCGTGTGGCTCAAACACTTTTTCATCTTGAATATTTTCCCTATTTTCCAAATAGGATATATATTTCGCTTTTTCATCTGCTGTATTATGTCCAAACAGATTAATGGTTTTTATGGTAGATATGCCATTAATATTTAGGAAATTATTTATGCGCTCACAAACAATTTCATGATTATCCATTGAAGCCACAATGATGGTATCTATTCTATTAATGACATCTCTTATGTATTGTACCTTAACATTACAAAAATACAATTCTTTAATATCACGATCATCATTTTCAATTACTGAAATAATATTCTCTCTCAGATTCCATTTGTTTAGTATTTCATATACTATCTTGGCGCCATTTCCGGTTCCATATATTCCAATTTTATTGTCCTTATCCAATTGAAAATCTAAGAGTTTTCTTTCGTATATATCCATCCACTGGCTATGTATCGAATCCGGTCGCATTGATTATTTCCTCTCTGCATCTATATTTTCTATAATAGACAACTCAAGTCACTTATCATTAGTGTTGAACACTATAAATATAAAACTCTTCTAATAATTTTAGATTCGGATATAAGTGCAACAATATCATATTCAGCTCGCTCTAAAGATGCAGCATGATTTACCCGCTCAAAAAATCTGTTATCGGGGCCTTCAAACTTTAATGTACAACAACAATCTAAATCTGTTTCAAATGGTACGAAACATATTTTTTTCATAAAAGGCAGTGTAGCAAACTGCTCAGCAATTTGCGGGGAACGTGTATACATTTCCACAAACAATTCCGAATAGTTAATTTTTTCTCTTCTTGTTAGCCATTTTTCTCTGGCTTCTTCATGATTGCTATAATGATTACACAGAATACGAACATCTCCGATTCTCAACACAGGAAATATCTTTTTTGAAACCGGATCAGTTTCATACCCGCCAGAAATCGGGTCTATACACATATATCTTTCAAAATCCGATAACAACCTAATATATTCTTCATCTGTGAAATATAAATTTTTAAATGGTGATAAACACTCAAGTGCTAAAGACCAATATATTAAGCCTCCCCAGCAATTATTACTAACTATAGATACTCGTTTATTCAATAATTCAATATATTGATGAATACATAGATTAGGAATCTCCAGCATTCTGTACGATACTATTTTTTCTCTCGGAACCCCTAATGTAACAGCTTCAGAAAGTATTTCATTGAAATACTTATCTGACATGATTATAACAATATCATATTGCAAAAGACCCAATTGATTCCTATCAACCACGCAAAATCCATCGATCTTTAGAATGTTTATTTGAGTAATGACTCCAACCACTTCGATATCATTTTCGTATCTAAGTAATGAGTTTAATACTCTATTATATATTTGTCCGCAGCCCCAAATTACTGCTTTTATTTTTTTATTCATATAATTCTTTAACCGATATACGTTTTCCCGTGAACCCTTTTTCCTTCAGTTTGTCTGTCACATCATCCTCGTAATATGTAATGGTGTTTATGACAAGATCTACATCAGGAATAGGAACATCCGGTGAGCTTAAGTCCACTATAGGATAGTTTCCCAAATATCCACCATGATAAGAATCCCATATGCTCAATTTAATATTTGGAAACAAACAAGTTATTTTTTCGGCGAGATATTCCGATATATGACCAGCTCCATATAATGCAACCGATTTAACCGTAGGATCAACAAGATATTTTTTCAAGCCGGCATTACAATCTGAACGTATAAGATTCCATAAATTCTCATAATTATCTTGAAACCGTCTTGCCGGATTTTTCACAGGTTTTCTTACATTTTCATAGTCGCCTTCCCAATACCAAACCCTTTCATCCTGCATAATAGGCTGATGTATAATATCCATAGCTTCTTTGTAAAATGGATGTGCAGGATTAAATACATCTTTCATCCAAAAATCATCCTCATCCATGCTGAATTTCATTATGCCGCGAATTCTAACCGCATCAGCCTTAAATTCATTCAAGCATCTGTCCACCCATTCAGGAAGTTCGCGGAAATTGCTCTCCTGCACAACTATTGATAATGTAAGCTTGTTTATTATTTCTTTGCTGCGCAATTCCCTCATATATTCCAAATTAGTAATCACCTTATCCACATGGTTTGCATATCCATTTAAAAATCTATATGTACTATCGTGAAAGCTATTAACTGTCGCTGTTACTGCAAAATTTCGCTTTGTGAGATGTTCAATCCTTTTAAAATGAGCCTCGTCAAACAATGCGGCATTTGTTTCCACATTAAACACAAAATCATCTCTGGAGTTGTCAACCTTATCAAGAGCACATAGCATATGCTCGGAAATCATTATTTCTCCTCTTCCATTACAGTCAATATATTGTGCTTCATTTAAATATGGAATAAGCTTTTCACTTATTTTATCTACTTTTTCATAATATGAATCACAGCCCTTAAAATATCCAGGTCGGCATGAAACGCAGGCATGATTACACGTTTCCTCATAGGCCAAAACGAAAGTCCTAGGTATTTTATTGTTTCTTATTTCCTCTATTTCTTCTTCTGTCAAATCAGGCAACCAATCATTTGACAAATACGAGCATTCCTGCACATTGCAATATCTATATGATCCATCTAAAATTGACTCTCTAAAATTTTGTGCAACCTCACTATTAAACACTTCCTCTACACTTTGGTCCAACAGACTGCCCATACAATAATTATGACCTCGTGAATTTAACCATGCACACGGCCATACCTCTCCTGTATTAGAGTCAATCACGTACATATGCTCAAATGCTTTTTTGCAAAACTTCATTTGTTCTCTCCCTTTAATCTCTTAAGATTTCATCAATGTTTATTAGTGATATATTCTTTAGACCAAACTCATTCCTTATGGCTTCATCATCAAATACAGTTGTATTTATAATCATTTCGTTACGATAACGTTCTTCAAACTGAGCAGGCTTTAATACTTCAAAATCAAGTTTGATGTTAGAAGCATTTTTATCTACACAGCAATCGGGCGGACACCCTATTTTTCGTAAGTCTTTAAGCATTATTTTTCCCAAGTCGCCCAATCCATATATAACAAATCCATTGCATCCCAATTTATGTAGGGCCTTTTCTATACATTTTTGTTTTTCATCCGTTTCTACCCATTTTATTGTTCGATGAAAAAGCTTTTTAAAAACCCAAGCCTCTCGAGCCATCATTTCCAAATGATTATCCGGTAATAATTTCGTTTTATACCTGTTTTGGAGCTCGCAGATTTTCAAATACAAATTAGAATCTTCTCGTTCTTTCCACAAAAATGTGCCTATCCAGGATGGGGCATCATCTCTCATCATTTCATAATCCAAATATTCCTGCGTTTCGATTATTCTGTGTTCTTCGAATGTATAGTATGAATGATCTTTAGTCTCTTCTAATACATTGTTCCAAGTCTCTTGCCAACGGCCTTTAGACATATCCTCAATCTTATCATTACCCAGATACCTCTCTGCGCCATTTTCAAGAGCATCCACTGATTTCTCTATTAATTCCTCTATGCTATTTGCAATATTTGTTCCATAATATTCACGTGCACGGCCTGTTATTAGCAAAAGCAAATTTGGAATACCATATTTTTCAGCTGTTTTAGCACCCGAACTAATCATAGGAAATGAAGAGATATATAAACACGATTCCGCTATTAAGCTTTCAGCATCATTTTTTGATAAAATGCCTAACGCCCGGGCTCTTCCATTAGTTCGTGTATTTAGCGATATCCATTCATCCTTACTTGGATCAGCTCCAATTATCACATAATAGATATCATCTACTTGACTTAATAATTTCTCAACAAACTCAATAAAACTCCAGTTCAGAACTGTTTTAAATTTGTAATCTGCACCCATAGATACAACGAGGCGTTTGTTTTGAGGGATATCATACTTTTCTCTAATATCTTTGATTATTTCAGTCGATCCAATATCTCCCAAATTTGGGAAAAACAAAAATTCATTCTTCTCTTTGCTAATTCCCCTATATCTATAGTTTTTTTCAATATCATATTTTGTTATATTCAATACCTTATCAGCAACAGAATACCCCAAAGAAAACCTAAAATCAGCGTGATTACAGAAAAAAACCGGCGTGTTCCAGTTGGCATTTGAATATGCCAATACAGGAACGACGTCGTTCATATGCATATGAAGTACTATTGCTTTGTAATTCTTTGATAGCTCTAATAGTTTTTTCGCTTTATCAATATATCCGCCATCTAATGTATAAACAGTTCCTCCCGATTCAGATACTGCATCCATAAATATACTGGGGATTTCTTCCTTAATCATATCAGTAAACACAACTGATGATTCATGACATGTATCCCATTTTATGAAATTACATGCTAATACAGAATGTCCTCCATAGCTTGCTCCTCTCGTCAACACGTGAAGAATTCTATTATTTTGTGGAGGATTATACGGTTTGCATACAATGGCTTTGCCTATATTGGCAATAAGCGATTCAAGTCTATTACTACTATATATTCCGGTTACGCAAGTAGCATATAATAAGCTAATCAAAGAAACATTACGGAGTTTTTTCTCTGTGTCATTTTCATCAGCCAAATACATTTCTATCTCATTTATCATAGATAGATTATTATTTATACCTTCTTCTATTTCTTCTTTGTTCAATGTACTATGCATAATTCTTTATAATATTTGATATTTTAAGAATAATTTCCTCATCCAAACCTTCATATATTGGTAAAGACAATACTCTGTTTGATAATTCTCGTGATGTCTGTAATTCACACCTGCGATACATATTTTTAAAGCACGCTTGATCAGATGTTATAGGATAGAAATATTTCCTGGCACATACACCATTTTCTCCCAACTTATCGAAAAGTTCATCTCGACTTATCCTATAATCAGCCTCAACAAGAATCGGAAAGTATGCGTAATTTCTATCAAGACTATTTAATGTATCCAATTGAGTAAATATACGAATTCCTTTGACTCCATCGAGCAAATCTTTATATTTTTCAAATACTCTTTTCCTGTCATTAATAGCAACATCTACATTTTTTAAATTCAACAACCCCATAATTGCTGCAAACTCATTCATTTTGGCATTTGCTCCGACGGATACAACCAATTCCTGTCCTCTTATTCCAAAATTTTTCAAATTATAGAGTTTGTCATACATATTTTCTGATTTACATACAACCGCTCCGCCTTCTATCGTATTGAAGACTTTTGTTGCATGGAAACTGAATATGCTTACATCTCCAAAATTTCCAATTCCTTCATCATTATATTTTTCGCCAAAGGCATGTGCAGCATCGTATATTACCTTCAAATCATACTTTTCAGCTATCTCTTTTATTTTTTTTACATTACATACATGACCGTAAACATGAACAGGAAGTATCGCAACCGTATTTGGAGTTATCAATTCTTCTATCTTTTCTTCATCAATAGTACCGTCTGATTCTTTTACATCACAAAATATTGGTTTCAACCTATTCCTAACAATAGCATGAGTTGTGGATATAAACGTAAAGGGTGTTGTAATGATTTCAGAGCCTTCCGGAAAATCGAATGCCTGAATCGCTAACTCAAGTGCCATATGTCCGTTAACCGTTAAACTAATCCTATCTACACATAAGTATTCTGCCAGTTGCTTTTCCAATTGCTTATGATATATGCCCATATTCGTAAGCCAATGGGTATCCCACAGAGGTTTAATCGCTTCACAGAAGTCCTCATATGTCGGCATTGATGATCTTGTTACCAATATTTTTTCATTTTCACTATTAGTTTTCATTTGATTACCATTAGAATTAATATTTTTATGGTTTCACCAATTCAAATTTTGACAACATTTCTTTTGTTCCTTCTCTTCCGCAAAACATTAATGTATCAATAATAGACAGTGCAGGAACAAATTCATTTTGATATTGCTTATACTCCGGAAGTTGAGATTTTAGAAATTGAATTTCTATTCCTTCATTTAAAAAATCGTTTTTATCATATAGTTCCATTCCACCTATTGGATTTATGTAAATATCTGCATTTATCGATTTGCACAAATCTATTACTCGTTTTTCTTTTTTTAAAGCTCTGTCTTTCGATACCGTCGATGATACAACAATTTCTGTATCAATATCCAAATAATCCACTACTGACTTTATGGTGTCATACAAAAAAACAAATAAATTCCTATCTGAAATATCATATATTCTCTCTATCAAATTAATCGTTTCACGATAATACGGTGCCTTTTTATACGCTGCGTCCAACTGATGTAATATTTTTTTGTCACTATACGAATCTGAAACCCTGCGTTCAACAATATCCAAATAGTCGGATCCTTTTTCTATTGGAAGCGAAAAATACTCCGGTTTCCCGTTCATCAAATATCTGTTTCTATTAATCCAACCCTTTTTTGTATATTCAATATTGTCATAGACTACAAACACATTAACATAGTTAATTAGTTGCCAATATCCAATATAGGGAAAAAAATAAGGCTGCATTATTGCAAGTTTCAAAAATGGCCTCCTTCATTTTGTAGCTAAAAGTATCTGTCTTATTTCAAAAATCAGTATTGAGGGAAAATAGTATAATTTGTATAATCCGCCCCCAATATATTCACCTTCGATCCTTCAACAATCAATGCATCATTTTCAATCGCTTTAATTATCTTATTCATCATTTGAATTTGCAAATCAAGAATTGAATCATAGTCACAATTTTGATCATAATAAAATTTTATAGGGACAATGCTTTGCATTATTATTGGTCCGGTATCAACTCCCTTATCAATAAAGTGAGCGGTATTTCCCAACAAAAACGTGGAGTCTTTGGAGCATGCCTGATCTATGGCATTTCTTCCGGGAAACATTGGAAGAATAGACGGGTGAAAATTTATTAGTTTGTTTTCATACTCATTTAGTAAATCCCCACATAAAATATGACTCCCAAACGAAAACATATAATCAATTCTATATTCTTTCAAGTTATTCAAGAGATAATCTGAAAATATCTCTTTCTTTGACTTTCCGTTCGATGTATCTATTTCATCATAAAGCAATACTCTATAACAAATAGAGAACTTGTTTAGCAAGTCCTTCAAATCATTAGGGATCTCATAATCAGAAACAACCAATACTATTCTGGCGATATCATCACATGCCGTAATAAATTTCCTTAATCTGCCTGAATTTCCGGAAATATATACCGCGAATCTTTTCATGATAGCAACTCTCCAATCATTCTGAATTGCTCCTTAGAATTCTTTTTCACTTCACGCATTTTATTATTTAAAACATTATGTATGTCTTTTCGATTATTATAGCAGTTCAATATTACTTCATTTAACCGCAATGAATCATGAGGATCTACGAGATAATCACTCATTCCGGCCATCTCAGCATATCCTTTTAATTTATTTGCTTTGGGCCCTTGTCCGTAATCAATTATTACTGTGGGAATGCTTTGAGAAATGCCTGCAACAGCACCATGCATTCTACCACTTATTAACATGTCATATGAGGATATCCTATTCCATATATCATATGGAAGCTGGGGATATTCAATAAGTTTTACTCTATCACTATACCCACGTTTTTTTAATATTTCATACAACTGCTTTATAATTGGAAAATCACGTCCTGTCGTCAGTTTAAACGTTGCAGGTGGAATTATAAAGCCGTTTGAATGTGAGAAAAATTCTATATTTACATTTGAATTATTTAATAAAGCCTCTACACAATCAACATATACATTATACTCCGACTCCTCACGCGGCCATTTTACATATCCCCCGTCAAAAAAGTTCCAACCACATAAACACATTCCAATTACATCATTTCTATTTTCTTCGACTTTCTTACTGTCCGGGGAAAATATAAATGAGGGACATGAAAATACATGTGTTTTGTCAATGTCAAATCCTTTAGACCGGAGAGATCTATAGCTTTCCGCTTCTCTGCAAATAACCAAGTCAAATGATGAATATACTTCCTTTATCAAGTCTATCGGCTTATCATCACTGAATGGTCCGGGAGATACAGAAAAAAGTATAGTTGGCTTTAACAGTTGAGCTATCATATCTCGATATAGACCAACCATGAAGCGATCTTCTGATATATAATCAGCATTATCTCCCCAAATATCTCCCGAGAAATCTATGACCAAGTCAGATTCTCTTATCAAATCTACATACTCACTGTGATAGAAATCCAATGAAGCCTTTAATTCATTATACTCATTTTTTACACTATCTAAGTTGTTTTTTGAATTGAAATCATAATATATAGATAATGGGATAGTTTGGATATTGTATTTTTCACAAAATTCATCCGAAAACTGCATGGTAGTCATTATACAGTCATTCGGAAAAATATTTCTCAACTCTCTAAACATCGGATCCACAATATAGAAATTGCCGATATTCCCATATTCCATTCTTCCCCAATGCAAACTACATTGTCCTATCACCAAAATCTTTTTCATGATAATTCCTTTTTCATTACATATGGCGTGAGAGGTGCAAATGCACCTCTCACTGATAGAATTTTACTATTATTCTTTTATCGAATTAATTAGCTGAGATCAACAGTTTTCGTAGTTGTCTTAGACTGACCGCCCTTAGTATAAGTAAGGGTAAGAGTTACTTCCTGTCCAGAAACTATTGTAGGCCATGCACCACCCAGTGTTACAGTAATATTTCCGTCACTGTCAGCCTGCTTATCATTTGACCAAGTAACATTACTATTGGTATAGAAGTCTCTAGTGCTTGCCTCTCCGTTAATATTGCAAGCTATTGTAAGTCCGGTAACAGTGCAATCAGTCATGTTAGAAAGAGTAATCGCTTCTGTAGTCATTGCAATAGAAGGTGCACTTGCTGCCTGTGCTGCCTGTGCTGCCTGTGCTGCAACATCGATGAACTCATAGGTAGGGGTAAATGTAAGGGACTTGGTAGTAAGAGTAGCCCAATCAGCTTTGGTGTTCATTGCACCGGTAAGAGTAAAGCCTGAAATTCCACCTAATGCACTGATTTCCATCTCGTTTTCAAGGCTGGCCTGAGTAGAAGTGAAGGTTAATGCTCCGCCGTCCTTAACAACATATGTAGCTTTTCCGAGTTCGAATTCTTTAACTGCTTCAACATTACCGGTTCCAGCAAACGCAACTGCTTTGGAAGTATCAGCAGTCATTACTACATCAGTAACATTTGCAGCGGTTACATTGTGTGTATTTGCTCCGCTGGCAACATCAGTAACTGCAAAAGCAGTACCATCTTTGACTGTAGGTGCGGTAGATGTTGCAGGAACAAGTGCCAGATACATCTTGTACTCACCTGCAAGCGCAGTATCACCGGTTGCAGCAGCTGCTGTATCAACAAATGTAATACCACTATCTGCACTGCTTACAGTAAGTTTTACCTTGTAAATCTTATCACCGGTAGAAAGGTTTGCAATTCCATAATTTAATGAAACAACCTGTGCGGTTGAGTAGTCAGCATCAGTACTGGGATTAGCTCTCAAAGCAATCTTATAACTCTGAGGATTAAGAGCAACTGAGATAGATGTAGGAACTACATAGCTATCTACATGGTAAGCAAGAATGTTACCGGTTCCGGCAGTTGTAGTGGGATCTGTTGCCAATGAAGTGAATGAGGGTGTTACCACCATTGCTGCACTAAGGAAGGCAGCTGCCAACTGTTTAAAACTTTTTTTCATACATTTTTCCTCCTTGATATAATAGTATGATTTAAATATTTACTCTGTTTACAGGTTTAGTTCTGTACCACGATACTTATAATGAATCCGGCTGAACTGATCTCTTCCTGACTAACTTCGTCTTTGAGAAGTGTATATTTGCACACTGCTCTGTAAGTACCTGCAGGTAAGGATGTATCCAATTTGATATCAGTTAATTGGGTGCCTACAGGTAAAATGGGGGAAGAATACAAAATCTCTTCACTGTCTTCAAGACATACGTCAAAATAGAATGGATGTGAATTATTAACACTGTTTGCTACATAAGCGTCTTTGGATTCACTGTTTCCATCTTTGAAAGTCCATGTCATAGACATGCAACATTCAAACATTCCCTCCTCAACTTCTCGACGCATTTCCTCATAGACACTGCCTGCCGTTTCTTCATCGAGTACCATTCTGGCAGTTCCTGCTACTACCTCTCGACCTCCTGTTTGCTCTCCGTTTTCTACATCAGATGCTCCCGGATTCTTTTTAAGGAGCAAAACAATAATGATGATCAAAAGAAGAATAATAATAATCAGGCCGATTATGATTATTAGTTTCTGATTGCCTCCTTTCCCCTCATTCGAGTTCTGACTCTTTTTGTTTTCAGACATTCTTCCCAACCTCTTTTTCTTTCTGCCCTATATGGCGAGAAGCGTTTCATCCGTTTCCTGAGCAGAACCAATTTACTTTGTTCACAGTTTCTTCTTTGTTTTTGGTTTCTGCGAAAAACGTTTTCTTGTGCCTTTTCCTTATGGTTCTATGATTATACTAATCGCACAAACAGATGTCAACAATTTTTGAATATTTGTGCAATATTTACAATCTGTTCATATTTCAGGCATAATCTTGCGCGAGTCTTTCGCAGAATTAACTTATATTGGGTGTTTTTATCACCAACTGTATAAGATATCGACTATGATAGCACAAACTTTAGAGGAGGGAAGGAAATTTGTCGATTCGGTATATTTTGATGTCGATTCGGATATAAAAGTAACAAATGCCCCCGCCTGAGCGGGGGATACAAATGTTACGATCTTGCGTTATGGTCCTTCATCTTCTCAAGCCCGGTATTGATGTCGCGGACCTGATGGTTGACCTTTAGATATGAGACAAGCCATATAATGAAATATACGGCGATATAAGAGCCGAGCATTATAAGCATTGTCGGAATATCACCTATATCTATCCATTTCAGGGTAAATGCAATGACGAAGAAAAGACTGATCACAAGGATAAAGTGGGTCAGTGTTGAGCGGAGCAGGCTCCAGCTCTCAATGCGGTAGAGCTCGGATCCGCCATAACCGGCGACACCCAGCATTCCGGTGAGCACACTCTGTATAACGAAAGCAAGGGCTGTGTTTCCGATGCTCTGTGCAAATTCGGGGCTGACAATAACAATCTCTTTATTTTCCCCGAACATGGATGCGATCGCCGTGATCAGCAATCCTACGACTATTCCCATGATAAATCCGATGATTGATTTTAGGATTATTCTTTTTTCGTCAGACATGATGCTGTTCCTCATTTATTTACCCAGCTTGTCCTTGAGCGGCTTAACAAATCTTCTGGCTACGTATGTCGTGTCCCCGTTATCGAACTCCACCATGACTGTTCCGGTCAGGCTCACATCGAAATGCTTAACCCGGTAGAGGTTTATGATCTCCGACTGGGATATCTTGAAAAATCTGTCCTCGTCGAGCATTTCATCCAGAGAAGATATCGAATATTTGACCACATAGCTTCCTTCGTCGGTCTCAACCAGAACGCGACGATCTTCCTTGTGTACGCGGATAATGTCTTTCTGGCTGATGATGCTGACAATTCCTCCGCATTTGCCGGTGATCCCTTCGAATTCTTCTTCGCCAAGGCTCTGAAGGGAAGAGACTATTCTTTCGATCTGCTCGTTTTTTTCGTTTGTATGGATCGTGATCCTGGGTGAGGTGAATTTTTCATCTATGATGATTTCAATATCAACCCCGTTTTTCATATGTTAGTCCTCATAAGTAAGGATGGTTTTGAAATAAGT
>JAEEGL011581631.1_pt1 | contig 30044 bp, 26 predicted proteins | sample 9134231 | NCBI WGS metagenome assembly JAEEGL01 (sample SAMN16246548, study PRJNA631951) | gut metagenome | biome: gut microbiome; feature: rumen; material: fiber-attached | host: Bos | place: Iran: Karaj | collected 2018-10 | reverse complement strand
TTTTTCTGGTTTATCTCGTTCTTATTCGGGTCCCATTCAAACCGCATAACACCACCGCCGTAATTATATTATAATTATATGCCGCTTGTGTCAAGAGAATTCTCCGATCGTCTGCGTCGATGTTCACGTTAATCACCAACCCAAGGGAACCTCCGTCTTTCCGTTCAGCTGGCGAATGGGCGCTCCTTTCGATACCGGCGTCAATGACGTCCGGATGCCGTTGTCCGGTGCTTTTCTATGTTGGGCCGGATGCTTTTCGGCCCCTCGCTGTTCATATTTCAGGATAGCAAGGCTGCCCTCCGTCAGCTCCACGGTTGCGAAGACCATGCCCCCCTTTGCCAGCGAAGCATGCTTTATAGAGCGCAACTAAGGATTGATTGCTGCGCTGAGCAACAGAAAAACAGTGGTGTAATTAGGTGGTAATTGGGTGGTAATTGGGTGGTAGTGAATGGGAAGTCTATAACCAATTACCGGATATTACCCAAGATATTAGCCGAATTTCAGCAAAAAACGCACGTTACACACGTTATTTGCTGAGATAAGCGTACAGATCCACAACTCATAACCCGGAGGTCGTGGGTTCAAATCCCTCCCCCGCAACCACTAATCGCTTGGTTTGTCGACAAACCAGGCGATTTTTCTTTGCCTTCGTTTCTTTGCCTTCGGCATGGGTCATGATCTGAAAAGGATCTCCTTGGCGCATAAGCCGACAGGAAGGCACAGGCAGCGCACAGGCAAGGTGCGGCCGGCGATCAAAAGGAGCTGCGCTGCCGTTGGCATTCACGCCGAAGGAAAACCGCCGTCCTGACCGGGCTTTGACCGCCTGCTCCACAGACCGCTGTGGGGCAGGCGGAGAAAAACGACAAAGCGGGCCGTTATCGTATGAAATAGCGACCAGCTTTTTGTTGCATTAGGGCGCTTCTTGTGGTATATTGTTCAATGAATAACTAGATAGAGAACATCGGGTCGCAGGGATCAGGCTCTCTTCATTTTATAGCATTGTTATTTGCGGCCGCCTTTATTGTTTCCGGGTCCGTTTAAACAAAGGGGCGCAATGTGCCAGAGCTTTGCCCGTTTCCGGATCCGAATCAACGGTCGTTCCCCATGCGGAAGTCCGGATAAACGCCGGATCAGGAAACCGAGTGAGATCTGTATGCTCTGAAGGAGCTGTTTGGAGCGGTCCCGGGAGAAGTGCTGCCGGGTCGTTCGGGAGCATTCCGGAATTCAAGAAGCTGGAATACAGGTGTCTGGGAAGCCGCAGCTGATGGGGCCCGCCTTGGCGCCTGGCTTGCTGTGCTGCGGAATGATCGGAAAACAGGAACGCGCTGCGCGGCCGTGAGCGAAGAGCGGATCGTTGTTTCAGACCGGTCGGGCATGGTAATCTGCCCAGCCGATCTGTCTGCGAAAATGGTCTCAGACCCGGAACTGCAGACAGGAAACAGGGCAGTCAGAGAAGGATGAACGCCATGAGGAAGCTGATAGTAATTGAGGGATTAGATGGCTCCGGGAAAGCCACACAAGCCGAACTGCTTGCAAAACGCTTGCTTGAAGATGATCATAAGGTCAGAAAAGTATCCTTTCCGGATTATGATAGCGACTCCTCCGCGCTGGTAAAGATGTACCTGTCCGGGGAGTTTGGCAGTAAGCCCGGTGACGTGAATGCCTATGCCGCGTCCTCGTTCTACGCTGTGGATCGATATGCGAGCTTCAAAAAGAACTGGGAGGAGGACTGGAGGACAGGGATCATTATCGCAGATCGTTATACCACGTCCAACGCGATCCATCAGTGCAGCAAGCTCGACGAATCAAAGTGGGACGAGTTTCTCAACTGGCTCTTTGACTATGAATACGAGCTTCTTGCCATACCTGAGCCTTCCGTCGTTATCTATCTGCGCGTAGATCCCGAGGTCAGTCAGAGACTGCTTGCACGGCGTTACGAGGGACAGGATAAACGGGACATTCACGAAAAGGACAGAGAATATCTTCTGCGCTGTCAGAAAGCTGCTGATTACTGCTGCCGGAAGCTTGGATGGAAGGTAATCGAATGCTGTCGTGAGGGCGAAATGAGAAGCATAGAAGACATTCAGGAAGAGCTTTTTTCCCTTGTGGAGGTATCCGAATGAAGGCTGAAAGACTATGGTGGAGCCTGCGCGCCGCCCTCCTTTTGAGGGGGATCTGAGCAGGCCGGCAACCCGGGGGAAAAGACTTCGTCGATGAGCTGACCGATCGCAATGGTCATCGTTGAAAATACGGCGAATAACGCTCGGAACCAATTTGGATGCGGTTCGAGAATGAATAAGGAGACTACTCTGTATGGCTATTTATGTAACACGCAGTTCCATGCCTTCTCTGGAGGATTACGTGGAGGAGATCAAGCCGATCTTTGAAAACCACATTTTGACCAATATGGGCCCCGTATATAAGAAATTTCAGCATGAGCTGATCGAGTATCTCGACGTTCCGGAATTGAGCCTGTTTGTCAACGGCCATCTTGCGCTTGAAATGGCCATACATGCGTTGGGCCTTAAGGCGAAGGGCGAAGAGCTCGGCGGCGGCGAGGTCATCACGACGCCATTTACTTTTGTATCAACGACTCACGCGATCAGCCGCAACAATCTGAAGCCGGTTTTTTGCGATATCCGGAAGTCCGATTACTGTATCGACCCGGACAAGATCGAAGAGCTCATCACAGACAAGACCGTGGCAATAATCCCGGTCCACGTATATGGTAATATCTGCGACGTTCACAGGATCGAAAGCATCGCGAGAAGGCATGGATTGAAAGTGATCTACGACGGTGCTCATGCCTTTGGCGAAAGGTATTATGACAAGGGCATCGGCGCCTTCGGCGACGCGACGATGTTCTCTTTCCACGCAACAAAGGTTTTCAACTCTATTGAAGGCGGCGCTGTGGCTTTCCATGATAAACGCTACGGCGTGCCTTTGCACGAACTGAAGAACTTTGGCATCCATGGGCAGGAAGAAGTTCCTGCGATCGGCGGCAATGCCAAGCTGGATGAGTTCAGAGCCGCTATGGGGATCTGCAACCTGAGAAGGATGGCCGTGTGTATCGAGGCCCGGAAGAAGGTTCATGACCGGTATTTTGAAAGACTGGACGGAGCGGAAGGGATCGAGCTTTGCTATCCGCAGAAGGGGCTGACTCCGAATTACGCATACCTCCCCGTATACTTCGACAGAGAGAAATTCGGCAAGAGCCGTGACGACGTTTTTGCCGAATTGATGGAGAATGAGATCTATACCAGGAAATACTTTTATCCTGCGATCAACGACCTGGAGTGCTATCAGTATCTGAAGGGGAAGGAAACTCCGATAGCGCATGACGTATCTCTGAATATCCTGACGCTTCCCATTTATGAAGAGCTGTCTTTGGAGGACGTGGACAGGATCTGCGACATTATTTTGAAGAGATGAGGACACAAAGATGAAGAAACTGATGCTGCTGGGAGGAACCCGCTATACCGTAACTGCGATCGAAGCCGCGCATAAGATCCCGGGAGGCGTCCACGTCATTACCGCTGATTATCTCCCTGACAATATCGCGCATAAATTCTCTGACGAATACTGCAACGTGAATATCGTAGATCCAAAGGCCGTGCTGGAAGCCGCCAGGAGACTGAAGATCGACGGTATCCTCTCTTTTGCTACGGATCCGGGAGTCATATCGGCGGCATATGCCGCCGATCAGCTGGGACTGCCGATGCCTGCCCCTTATGAATCCGTGGTGATCATGCAGAATAAGGACAAATTCAGAGATTTTTTGGAGCAGAACGGGTTCAATGCTCCCAAGCACATGGGGTTTTCATCCAGGCAGGAGGCGAAGGCTCGCATAGGGGAGTTTGCTTTTCCGCTTATTGTAAAACCTGTCGATTCGGCGGGCAGCAAGGGTGTAAAACGGATAGATCGTATAGAAGAGCTGGATGAGGCGATCGATAACGCCGTTGCCAACTCCATTTCAGGCAGATTTATCATCGAGCAGTTTATCGAGATGGTGGGATCTCAGTCGGGCAGCGATTCGTTCGTGAAAGATGGAAAGCTGGTTTTGACTACTTTTGATCGCCAGTATTACGATCGCTCTTCAGCAAATCCGTTTACCCCGTCCGCGATGTGCTATCCGTCTGATATGCCGGAAGAAGTGCAGAAGCAGCTTCGGGACGATATCCAGAGAGCGGTCACGCTTCTGAAGGTAGGAACAACGATCATCAACGTGGAATGCAGGCTCGGCACCGACGGCAAGCCTTACATTATGGAGCTGTCACCAAGAGCGGGAGGAAACAGAGTCCCTGAAATCGTGAGACTGGCGACGGGAACGGATATTATTCTCAACAACGTCAGAGCTGCGTTAGGTCTCCCCGTGGATGATATGAGTGAGGCTGTCTACAACGGATCATACGCCAGAGTTGTACTCCATGCTGAACAGAGCGGCGTATTCAAATCGGTAACCGTCGATCCCGAAGTCGCGGAGAAGTATCTGGTGGAAAAGGATCTGTTTGTGAAAGCTGGCGACAAGGTGGATTCGTTCACGGGCGCCAATAAATCACTTGGTCTTCTGTTTATGTATTTCCCCGATATTGAAACGGCGGATCGCTATCTGAGCAGAGTCAGGGAATGGGTACGGATCGAAGTCGAATGAGGTAATTGGGTATGAAAGAGATCGGCGGTTATATTGAGTTGGATTCATACCGCAATGCGATGCTTCATGAAAATGCCATCAAACTGAATTGCGCAAAAAACTGCCTGGCGTATCTGATCATTAAGAAATCCATACAGAGGATTCATCTGCCGTTTTTTATCTGCGATTCCATATTTGAAGTATGTCAGGAACACGGCGTGGAAATGGTGAAATACCATACCGATGAAAGCTTACAGCCGATCCTGGATGAAGAGGTTCGGGACGAGGACTGGATCTACCTTGTTAATTACTATGGGCAATTGTCGGAAGAGACGATCGCTGCCTATAAAAACAAGTATGACAATATAATACTGGATAATGTCCAGGCTTATTTTTCGGAACCGATCAAAGGGATCGATACGTTTTACTCCTGCCGGAAATTCTTCGGCGTTGCGGATGGCGCGATACTGTATTCGGACGTGCTCCTGGATGAGGATATTCCGCTTGATGTTTCATACTCCAGAATGGGGTTCCTTCTTGGACGTTATGAAAAGGGCGCATCTGAGTTTTATCAGGATTATGTGAACAATAACCGGCAAACACGAAACGCACCGATCCTGAGAATGTCAAAGTTAACTGAAAACCTTCTGCATGGGATAGATTATGAGCATGTAAGGACGATACGAGACGTCAATTTCGATCAGCTGGATTCGCTGCTGAAAAAACACAACATGTTAAATGTCGTCAGGCCATCAGGCGCATTTGCCTATCCCTTTTATTGCGATAAAGGCATAGAACTGAGAAAAAGACTGATCGACTCTCACATCTATATTCCTACGCTGTGGCCAAACGTAGTCAACATGGAGGAAGAGGGCCCGGAAAAAACAATGGCATCGAACATATTGCCGCTTCCGGTCGATCAGCGTTATTCCGCGGATGATATGGAGTATGTTGCCCGGCATATTCTGCAGTATATAGAGAGGCTCGAATAACATGATAGATACATCGGATCTGAATGTACAGGCCAGACTTGCGGAGTACATAAAGACGGAACGGTTAGAGAAAGTCAATGAGATGCAGAGGAATGAGATTTTTGAGTTTCATGAAACCGTCTATTCCAAGTATATCAAGAGACTTTTGGATATCCTGATAGCACTCCCTGCGTTCATTGTCACTTTACCCGTTAATCTTGTCCTGGGCATTCTGACTTTGATGATCCTGGGCCTGCCTGTGTTTTTCACACAAAATCGCGTAGGAAAAAACGGGAAGATCTTCAAGCTGGTAAAATTCCGCAATATGACCAATGCGGTGGATGAGAACGGCAACCTGCTCCCTGCGCAGCAGAGGCTGACGAAGTTCGGTACCATTGTCAGAAAGACTTCCCTGGACGAATTGCTGAATTTCTGGTCGATCCTGAAGGGAGACATGAGCATTATCGGGCCACGGGCGCTGCCGATCATCTATTATGAGCGGTATAGCGATAAGCACGCGCTCCGGCTTAAGGTTCGTCCCGGACTTGAATGTCCTCCGCGGGAATTGATCGATCACGAGCGTTCTTGGGATGAACAGTTTGAAAATGATATTTGGTACGTTCAGAACGTGAGTTTCCGTACAGACTGTTTAATGATCCTCAGGTTGATCCAGTTCACGCTGAATATCAAGAACGCAAAAATGAGAGCAAAGTGTGAAAAGGGCAGTTTCATTGGTTACTCATGGGATGGACATGCGATCTCAAACGTTGATCTGGATGAAGAAACAGTCGGTATGATCTTATCAAGCAAAACTTGAGTATTGAGTACGAGGAAAGATAACGATGTTGCCTGCAATCAATCCTGTCGTGGAGACGATCCCGGAAGCGCTTTCTATTTTTGTAAACCAGATCGTATATGACAAAAAAACCAACGGAGAAAGAGTGTATACCTTCTCTTTGGGGGAGGCTTTTTTCCAGGTCCCCCGCTTTGAAGTATCAGACGCTTCTTTTCAGAAAGGCTGTCATTATTCCAGCAGCATGGGCCAGCCTGCGCTGCGGGCAAAAGTGGCGGATATGTATAAGAAGTACTACGGAGCAGACGTTGACCCCGCAGCTGAATTGCTGATCAGCGCAGGCTCAAAACCGATCATCTTCATGATCATGAAAACGGTTTTAGCAGAAGGGGAGGAAGTGCTTGTTCATGAACCTGCCTGGCTCTCCTACAGCGAACAGATCAAGCTTGCCGGAGGCGTGTGCGTTCCGATCCCCTATGATAAGGGCATAGAGGAGTGGGAGTCCTACGTTACTGACAGGACCAAAATGATCGTTGTCAATAATCCGAATAATCCTTCCGGACAGCTCTATTCCGTCGATGAATTGCGTTCTTTGTTGTCACTGGCGGAAAAACACGGTTTATTCGTTTTGGTCGATGAAGCATACAGTGATTTTGTGCTTCCGGGCGATCCGTTTGTTTCCTTCGCTTCCATAGATGAAAAAAAGGAGCATTGTCTGATCGTAAACTCTCTTTCGAAGAATATGGGCTTATCCGGCTGGCGTGTTGGTTATGCGATCGCTCACCGGGATGTGATCAAACAGCTGCTGAAGCTCAATCAGCATATAATCACTTGCGCTCCTACGGTTCTGCAGGACTACATGGCCGACCATTTTGAGGAAATCCTTGCGCTTACCATACCTCAGGCCCAGGCAACGGCAGTAAAGAGAATGAAAGCGCAGAAGCTGATGGATGATATTGGCATAAGGTACATGAGAGGAAGCGGTACCTTTTACTTCATGCTGGATGTTTCAAGCTTCAAAGGGACGACGGAAGAACTGGTATACTCCCTTTTGCTGAATGACAATATCGCAACTGTTCCCGGTCGGGCCTATGGGGAGAGCACGGCAGATCACATTCGGTTCGGGATAGGCGTGGAAAGCCTTGAGGATATCGAAAAGTGTTTAAGGGTGATCAAGTCGTATCTTGACATGGCGGAATTCGATGCAACTGATATCAGGAAACAGATGAAGGACAGAGGAATTCTTTAAGGGGATAATACCATGCTGCATAAGATTAAGACCTTGTTTTCCAAAGGCCTGGGATTCGCATACGTATTTCTGAAGTACCACCTCAGGAATAAGAATAAAAAAGTGGATAGCAAGAGTATTCTGATCATCTTTGGCGGTCATCTCGGAAATGCAATACTCAACGTTGATACGCTGCTGGAAATAAAAAAAGCATATTCGGCTGAGAACGGATGGACGATATCGATCGTATGCAACAACGGAATTCGGAAGATCCTCGAAAAAGTTGCCGATATGTCGGGCTTTCAATTTCTGGACTACTCTTTTCCATATGAAGACGGGGGCACGCGCTTTAACGACGTATGGAAAATGATGCGGTTTATGAAAGGGAAGAAATACGATAAAATAGTCGTAAACCTTGCTCACGTTATGCCGCTGGCTACGTATATCGTTGCCTGTACCCCCGCGAACGACAGCATTGGCGTTTTTGACGACGTTGAGCATTCAAGCAATGAGAATCATGATATCGAGCATAATTTTGGCAATGCAAGATGGTATTTTGAAAAGGCGTATAAGTCTCCGATCAAAGTAGAGTTCAATACTCAGGAAGTCGTCAGGCAGAAGCTGATCCTGAAGCATCTCGGGATCGATTACAAGATCAGAGTGTATCCGATACCGCAGCTGTGTTCGTTTGATCTGCCCAAGCAGCCATATTTTACGGTAACGATCGATTCTGCAAATCCTCTGAAGCGATGGGAACCGGAAAGCTTTGCGCAAGTGATCAATTATATTCAGAAGTTCCATAGCGAGTACACGGCCTGTATAACAGGCGGCGGAGATGCCGCTCCGTTATATGACAGATTGCTGAAGGCGGTCGAATACAAGGACAGAGTTGTCAGTTATATCGGAAAAACAAGCTTTGACCAATGGGTCGAGCTGCTTCGGGGGAGTTCTTTTCATTTCGGAGTAGACAGCGGGTCTATACACGTAGCTTCTTCCGCAGGCACACAGGCATTCAGTCTGATCGGCGTATGGGATGGCACCAGGGTGCTGCCATATCAGGTTGAAAGAGAAGAAGAACACACTTGCTCGCCGATCTGCATCTATATGGACGGAGTTATGGATCTCAAGTGCTACGGATGTATTCCCAAGAGGGGATTGATGGGCAGCGGGAATGATCAGTGCGCAAAGCGGTGCTCCAATAAAGAGATCTGCTGTTGTCTGAGCAGCATCTCCCCGGAACAGGCCTTTGAAACGATAAAAACGTGGTTAATGCTTCAAAAAGGAGAAGATCGCCAATGAATATATATGGGAAAAAGGTCGTTCTGAGAGCGATCGAAGAGAAGGACGCCGAGCTGATCGTTCGGATGTTCAACGATCCGGAAATCGAAAACCTGGTAGTTGGATGGGCTCCTCCGGTTTCCATGTATTCGCAAAAGGAATGGCTTAAGAGCCATTACAACGATCAGACCAATATGAGATTTATCATCGAAACACAGCAGGATGGAGCTGTGGGTCTTGTAACACTGTACGGGATCGACTGGAAGAACAGAAGAGCGACTCATGGATTGAAAATCGCTGAAAAAAACAGCAGAGGAAAAGGGATCGGGACAGATACGGTAATGGCCATTATGCGCTATGCCTTTGATGAGCTGAATTTGACGAGACTGGACGCGGGATGGTTTGAAGACAACACTGCCTCGCGTAATCTGTATAAAAAATGCGGTTGGAAAGAAGAAGGAGTAAGAAGAAGATACGTTTTCAAAAACGGAAAATACAGGGATCTGATCCTTGGCGGTATCCTTTCCGATGAATACCGTGAATTGATCAGAACCACTCTTTACTGGGAGAAATGAGTCAGACCTGTGATGTGGGAGGATCATTATGAGCAAAGCGTTAACGGTCTCAATAGCATCATATAACGTTGAGGAATACCTGGAGAATACGCTTGATTCTCTGATCGCTCCGGGCATTATGGATCGGCTTGAAGTTTTGATCGTCGATGATGGATCGAAGGATAAAACGGCCGAGATCGCAGAGGCGTTCTGTGAGAAATACCCGGATACGTTCAAACTGATCAGGAAAGAAAACGGAGGCTATGGCTCAACGATAAACGCCGCCCTGAAACAGGCTTCGGGTAAGTATTTCAAGCTGTTGGACGGGGACGACTGGTTCCAGAAGGATTCTTTGGAAGGTTTTATCAGGTTCCTGGAAAAGACAGACAGCCATATCATTATCTCTCCGTATAACATCGTTCACATGCCAGAGAAGCGCTATGAGCTTTTAGACGTCCACGCAGGCCTATCAGAGACACCGGTCAATATTGAACATACCGGCATTTCGGACAGTGTGACTCATCAGGAGCTGACCGTAAGGACTGACCTGATCCGGAACGTCAGGATCACCGAACGCTGCTTTTATACAGATCAGGAATTCGTATTTGAGTCGATCATTGACGCTGCTACGCTTGCAAGGTATTGCAAGCCCGTTTATTGTTATCAGGTAGGCAGGGAAGGCCAGAGCGTCAGCATCAGCGGTCTGAAGAAGCATTATCCGGATTCCATGAAGGTGGCCAATAAGCTTTTCAAGCTATTCCATGAAAAAAACAAGGAGATCGCAGCCGGGAAACGAAGCATTCTTTCGAGAAAGATCCTGGGATGCGCTTCTATGGTGTATACCGCATATATGGCTCGCGATGATGTGAAACAGGCAAAGAAAGAACTGATGAGCTTCGACGACGAGACCAGGAAGCAGTATCCTGAGATCTATGCGATCACGAACGATCTGAAAAGAGCAAAGCTGCTGCGGTCAACGCATTTCATGTTCTTCTCGCTTATGTGCAGGTTCTCAAGACGGTAGGAGAGCGTGATGGAAAGGCGCCGTGAGTTTACCGGATGATCCCTTTGCCGCCTGGAAACCGGATCATCAGGTTTGTATTTGTGATCGTCAGCTCGTCGCTTCCTGCCCGGCTGCATGAAATAATCAAAACGAGGGTAAGCAGAAAACTGCGGAATAGGTGATGTCAATGGACGTCAAGAAGGAGATCATAGACTACATCAGGAAAAACCGCGTATCGACCACAGAGGTCGCTGACTGTCTTGGTAAGACGGGAGTTCTTCCGGGGGTAAAGGCGTTGAATTCCAGGCACTTTTGTGTCGGCGAAGTCTCCTACGTTTATTCGGTTGAGAGTTCCAACTGGCCGATTCATGAAGACCTGGAGAGGCTGGCGCCTACGGAAAGGATCATTTTTGCAGACGCATTGGACGTCCGGGAAGACAGAGCCCTGTTCGGAGACCTGGTTTCTAAATACATTATGTTGTATCTCGGAAATATCGGGATAGTTACAAATGGTTTTTTGCGGGATGCACATACACTGATCAAGGAAAACTATCCGATCTGGTGTAAAGGAGTTACGCCTGTCGGCTGTTTTAATACGGCGGTGAGCCGGGATACGTGCGCGGATGAAATACGGAAACGAAGAGAACGGTATGATGGAAGCGTCATGGTCTGCGATGATTCCGGAGTCGTTATGATCCCGAAAGAAACGATCACACCGGAATTCCTTGTAAAGCTGCACCAGATCGAAGAGCAGGAGGATATCTGGTACGACTGTATAGACAGGAAAAAGTGGAGTACGTTCAAAACCGTTTGCCTGAAAGCATATCTTGAGGAGGATAAGAAGTGTATATAGTTACTGGCGGAGCGGGTTTCATAGGAAGCTGTGTCGTTCGCACGCTTAATGATTCGGGGATCGAAGACATCGTTATCGTTGACAATATTGCGTCCACGGATAAGTGGATGAATATGAGAAATAAAAAGTACTTGAAATATGTGAACAAGAATGAGTTCCTTGCGGAGCTTCCTTCCTATGAGAATGTACAGGCTGTTATCCACATGGGCGCGTGCTCCTCAACCACAGAGAGAGACTTCGATTATCTCTGGAAGAATAACTTTGAGTTCACAAAAGCTCTTTGGAACTATGCTGCGGAGAAACAGATCGGCTTTATTTATGCTTCTTCGGCAGCCACTTATGGAGACGGAGAGCAGGGCTTTGACGATAGGATGGACATTGACCTTTTGCGTCCGCTGAACGGTTATGGCTATTCGAAACAGCTTTTTGATCAGTGGGTGAAGCATCAGGCGGCAGCGTTTCCAAAGCAGCACGTAGGTCTCAAATTCTTCAACGTCTACGGGCCGAATGAATATTACAAGGGCTCCATGGCCAGCATGATCTTTCATGGCTTCAATCAGATCAAGGCGGACGGCGAGATCCGGCTGTTTAAGTCCTGCGATCCGAATTATGAAGACGGGGGTCAACTCAGAGATTTCGTATATGTGAAGGATATCTGCGCGGTCATCAAGTGGTTCCTGGATCATTCCGAAAAGAGCGGTTTGTTCAATTTGGGTACCGGAAGAGCGCAGAGCTTCAGAGAACTGGCAGAGGCGACCTTCCATGCGCTGGGACTGGAACCGAGCATTCGCTATATTGATATGCCGGAGCACCTGAAAAATAAATATCAGTATTATACCAGGGCGGAGATGAGCAAGCTCAGAGAAGCCGGTTATGATAAAGCGTTTATGGACCTTGAAGCCGGCGCAAGGGATTATGTTCAGAAGCATCTCAGCAAAAGATACGATAATTATTGATCAAAGAAAGAAGAAGTAGGATGAGCAATCTCAACGATCTCCGATCAAAGAACATCCTGGTCGTAGGGGATGTGATGCTTGATACGTACTTTACAGGTGAGGTTGAGCGTATCTCCCCGGAAGCGCCGGTGCCTGTTTTCAGGAAGAAGGCGGAAAGAAGTGTTCTTGGCGGCGCAGCAAACGTGGCGGCAAATCTTGTAGCCGCCGGACAGAATGTTTCAATGATGGCCATGGTCGGCAGAGATGAAGTGGGAGAGAGACTGAAGGGTATTTTTGAGACACAGGGGATCAATGCGGATCTCATTCTTTCACTTGACCGGCACACGACAGAAAAGACAAGGTTTCTCGCCTCAAATCATCAGCAGGTCCTCAGACTGGATATTGAAGATACGGAGCCCTTGGGAGAAGAAGACTGCAGGCATATGATCGCAGAGCTCGATAAGAGGGTGAGCTCCTTTGATCTCATTTTGCTTTCAGACTACTTAAAAGGTCTTCTGACCTATGATTTTACCCAGGCGGTCATCCAAACGGCAAAAGAGCATGGGATCCCGGTGATCATTGACGTAAAAGACCCCAATAGCGAGAAATACGCAGGCGCGACCCTTCTGAAACCAAACCTGAAAGAACTGCAGAACCTGACCGGAATGTCCGTCGAAACAGATGAGGAGATCGTTTCCGCGTCCGAGTATTTGAGAAGCTCAAGGAACGTTCAGTATGTTTTAACGACTTGCGGCGGCAGGGGGATGGTTCTTGTCGGAGATGGCGAACCATATTGTATCCCGGCCTTCGGGCAGGAGGTTTTTGACGTTACGGGCGCCGGTGATACGACCATTGCATATCTGGGAGCCTGCATGGTCAACGGAATGTCTATGCGGGAGGCCGTGGATATTTCCAATCTTGCAGCAGGCATTCAGGTGTCCAAGGTCGGGACTTCAAGCGTGTATTGGTCGGAGATCCGGGAGCGACTCGTCGACCAGACGGAGACGGCGGCTCATAAAATCATCAGCGGGAGGGCGATCGGATCCTTCAGAAAAGACCATGAGAAGCAGAAGATCGTGTTTACCAACGGATGCTTCGATATTCTCCACGTTGGTCATATCCGGTATCTCCAGGAGGCAGCCAAGCTGGGTGATATTCTCATCGTTGGCCTGAATTCGGATGAAAGCGTTAAAAGACTCAAGGGGCCGGAGAGACCCATTAACTCGGAAGCTGACAGGGCGGAGATGCTTGGAGCACTGGGATTTGTGGATTACGTGGCAATTTTCTCGGAAGATACGCCGTTGAATCTGATAAAAATGATCAAACCGGACGTTCTTGTAAAAGGCGGGGACTATGCCCCGGACGACGTGGTAGGGAAAAAGGAAGTTGAAGAACGCGGGGGCAGATTGGTCCTGATCCCTTTTGTGGAAGGGAAATCGACCACTAATATCATTGAGAAGATCAAGCACTGAGTAAGTGTTCGACGTGGTTCGGAAGAGCTTCTTCAAGGCTGTGAGATCATAACAGCAAAGGGAGTATTGCAATGACAGACCTGATTAAGGAACGAATACTGGACAGTATAACGATAAAAAAGTCTCTTCTCGATAATGAAGAATTGCTGGATACTGTTGAGGGGCTTGCGGAAGAAATCGTAAAGGCTATTCAGAATGGGAATAAACTGGTCCTGTGCGGCAACGGTGGATCGGCATCCGATGCGCTTCATTTTGCGGGTGAGATCGTAGGACGTTTCCAAAAGGAGCGTTCCGCATGGTCGGCCATCGTTCTTAACGCAGACGCCGCAACTATGACGGCAATTGCCAATGACTACGGATATGACGACGTGTTTGCAAGGCAGGCGGAAGGTCACGTCAGACCTGGCGACGTTTTTATAGGCATCAGCACAAGCGGAAATTCTGAAAACGTTCTCAGGGCAGTTAAAAAAGCGAAAGAAAAGGGCGCCGTTACAGCCGCACTTCTCGGCAAAGACGGTGGAAAGATAAAGGGTGTTGCAGATTATCCCGTTGTGGTTCCTTGTCAGGTTACCGCCAGAGTTCAGGAATGCCATATTATGCTGATCCATATCATGTGTGAAATTGCAGAGAAGAAGCTCAGTTAGTTTGAATGCATTTCAGGATCAGCGCTTCCGAAATATAAGTCGTATATTCCGCAGCAGCAGTCCGCTGCAAAAAAAGGATGGGAAATCTGTATGGCGGAGATTAGCATTGTAATACCGGTTTATAACGCTGGGAATTATTTGGACCGATGTCTGCAGAGTATTGTATCACAGACGTTCAGAAGCATTGAGATCATTCTCGTTGATGATGGGAGTACTGACGAGAGCTTGCAGATCTGTCAGGAATATGCCTCAAGGGATCCAAGATTTCAAGTTGTTCATCAGAGTAATCAGGGGCCTTCAAGCGCAAGAAATGCGGCCCTGGATAGAGTCAAGGGGAAGTACGTATGCTTTGTTGATGCAGACGATTGCTTTTCATCAAATGATTCCTTAAAAGACCTATATACGATTTTGGAAGAGACAGAAGCTGATCTGTGTATTTATTCATGGAACCGTATAGAGCCCGACGGAGAGGTAAGGGCGCATTTCTTTGCGGAAGATGAAATGGCGGACAACGCAAAAGCTTTGGTAAAAACGCTTCTGAAGGGAAACTACAGAGCCGGCGGGGGCAATCCATGGAACAAGATCTGGCGGGTCAGTTCCATCATGGAAAATGGGAAGATACACAGCTTTCCGCCGGAAATCAAAGTGTATGAGGATATGCTTTGGACGATACAGGCGATTACGAAAATTGAAAAGATCGTATTCTTAAATAAACCGCTATACAATTACTATATTTTAAATACTTCGATCAGCAGAGGCGGACATTCCCTGGAAAGAGGACTTAAATACTTAAAGGGAGCGGAAAAAGTATTAAGCTATGTGGACGCGTTCTGTGACTATGCCAAAGAGGAAGCAGAAAAGTGGTATAGACAAATCTATACAGAATACCTGATCGAAAAAGTACGGGCGAGACAAAAATTCACCAAGGAAGAGATCAAAGTAGTCAGGTCGCTTCCCTCAAGACCTCAATATTACGATAATATACTGATGTGGCGACGCGCATGGATCCTGAAGCTTGCTGCCCGCATACCGATCTGAGCCCATGGGAACAACGTCTTTTGGAGCAGTATAATGAAGAAAAAAACAACAGTTTCAGATTTGATCATTGGACTTTTATATATATTGCTATTTGTTGCCGCATGTGTGCAGCTCAGAAACCAATTGCTGTACACGCCGCTCTGGAGCCACCTGTTTCAGTATACGTTGTATATCATATTGGCATTATCGCTTGCCTATATTATCCTGACAGGGCATCTTATTAGAAACAAGTGGATATTGCTGTTGCTTCTATTGATAGGATATGAGTTGGCTATCACGGTTTTTTTTGGCAGCGCAGCAAATATCAGAGAGATCTTACAGGATCTGTTAACGTGGCCGCTGTTGTCCATTGTATTCTGCGTGCATTTCAGAAGGCATCAGATCCCCGATTACTTTTCAAAAATAACGGTAATAGGGATGGTAGCTATTTGCCTGTTATCCATTCCGAATATTACGGAGCATTTAAGATCTTATGGCCGTTTTGGCGCGGTGATAGGACCCGTATACTTCGTGTTTGCGTTTCTTCCGCTGGTTTACCTGACGTGCAGTAAGAAGACAGCATATCTGTTCTCTGCATTGGCAACAGCTATCATGCTGATTTCAACAAAAAGACTCGGATTCTTGATCGTTATATTTGGAATCGCCGCATCCTATCTGTCGGAGGCTTACATTCTGGGCAACATCAGAAAACGCATAAAGGAAACTTGGAAGAGGATCGTGTTATTGCTCCTCGTGGCTGTTGTAGGTTTTATTCTGATGGAAAGGTACAATGCCGGGATATTGGACAGATTGGCTTCACTTTCCGGTGACGGAGGATCCGGGAGAGCAAAGATTTGGGAAACGGTTATAGAAAATTATAATAGATCTTCATTTTTCAGGAAGATATTTGGCCATGGATGTCACGCAGTTAACTATGAAATGTCTTTTTCCGGTCGCCATTTATATGCTCATAACAGCTTCCTGGAGACGTTATATGACTACGGCGTCGTTGGCTTGATGCTGATAATATATTTAACGTTTATGTTGATCAGGAGAGTCTTTGAGCTGCATAAAAACAGCAGCGTTCTTGCTCCGGTGTTGGTTTTTACTGTTCCGATCATAATTGGCATGGGAGTTTTCGGCTATTTTTTCGAACAGACAAATATCATTATTCCCGTATGTGCAACGTGGGGGATCTGCATGAGCGCTGATGCCAGGAACAGGGACGACTTGTTTACGGGGAAAAGGACCAAGAAGCATAAGGGATGAAGGAAATGAAAATCGGTATATTGACGATCGACTCAAGGAACTACGGAAATCGACTTCAGAATTATGCGCTTCAACTGGCGTTGGAAAAGATGGGCTGCGACGTTTATTCGATCTCGAGACGGAAGCCGGAGAGCTCCGCAATATTGAGATTGTATCGAACCATGACAGATTCTCTGAAGATCGTCATGGGAACAAAAAGCGGAAAATACGTAAGCTTCAACAGACGTTATATCAGAAGGAGCAAAAGCTGGGCGAGCGCTAATGAGTATTGCGCAGACTTGGCGGGAAAATTTGATTACTTTGTTGTAGGATCAGATCAGGTGTGGAACCCCTATTATATGGATATGCCTCATGAACCGGTTGGCAAGTGTGATCTGTTGTCTTTTGCAAAATCGGAACAAAAGATCTCTTATGCGGCAAGCTTTGGGGTTTCATCCATTCCTGAAGAGAAAAAGCCGTTCTTTTCAAATGCATTGAATGATTTTCACAGGATTTCCGTACGCGAGAAAAAAGGCGCCGAGATTGTTTCAGGATTAACAGATAAGAAATGCAGTGTAGTATTGGATCCTGTCCTGCTGTTGAATCGAGACGAGTGGAAGAAAATAGAAAAAGAAACGAATACCGGGAAACCCTACGTCCTGTTGTATTTTATTGACGAGAAAGAACGCTGCGATCAGCTTCGAAAAGAGAATAGCGGACTCAATTTTATAGACGTACTTGAGATCCAAAAAAACGGGAAACCCAAAGCCTATGGACCGCGGGAATTCCTGTATTTGATCGACAATGCACAGGAAGTATGGACCAACTCGTTTCACGCGACTGCGTTTTCATTATTGTTTCACGTTCCGGTCAAAACGTATTCCAGAAAAGGACTGGATATGAGTTCAAGAATAACCACTTTGGCAGAATTATCCGGGATTGAAACGAAGGACAGGACTAACCAATCGTCTCAGCCCTTAGTTATACAGGACTTTTCTGTATTCGACAGAAATCTGATGAGTGCCAGAAAAGAATCGCTTGATTTCCTGAGAGAATCCTTGGAGTAAAAGCATTCATGAAGATTGAAAGGCAAAAGAACGCAATAAGAGGGACGGTTACAGGTGTTTTACTGCAGCTGGTCAATATCCTGATCCCTTTCATTATTCGATCTATATTCATAAGGGAAATAGGGATTGAATACGCAGGGCTCGATAACCTTTTTAAATCCATCCTCCAGGTCCTCAACCTTACAGAATTAGGCGTCGGATCGGCCTTGGTTTTCAATATGTATAAGCCTATTTCTGAGGGAAACGACGCAAAAATATGCGCGTTAATGAAACTCTATAAGACCTATTATCGCGTCATAGGAATCGTGATCCTGATAGTGGGGCTCGCAATCACTCCCTTTTTAAGGAATCTGATCAAAGGCGACGTGCCGTCAGATCTGAATCTGTTTGTTTTGTATTATCTTAACCTTGGAGCTACGGTTTTTTCTTACTGGCTGTTTTCCTACAAGAATGCCATTTTGAATGCGCATCAAAGAGTTGACGTCATTAACCTGGTCAGCATAGCGGTCAATATAACAAAATACGCCCTTCAGATCGTTTCCATTTTTATTTTCAGGAATTATTATATCTACCTGATCATCAACCTCCTGTTCCAGTTGGTGCTGAATATAGTTACCGCGATCGCTTCAAACAAACTGTTCCCGAGCTACAGACCAGCTGGGGATATCGATAAAGAAGAACGACAGAAAATAAACTCAATGGTTCGAGATCTGTTCACGGCGAAGGTTGGCGGTGTTGTACTTACTTCGGTAGATACGATCGTGATCTCGAGCTTCCTGGGATTGCGATTGTTGGCGGTATACAATAACTACTATTATATTCTCACCGCATTATTCGCATTCTTTATGGTCTTCTATAATGCATGCCGGGCGGGGATCGCTAATGAACTGATCGTTGAGAATGATGAGAAGAAGGTAAAAGACTTTTACCGGCTGACGTTCATCGTGTTCTTCTTAATGAATATATGCGTCTCCAGTATGCTTAATCTCTATCAGCCCTTTATGAAATTGTGGATAGGATCAGATTATTTGCTGGGCGACAGTTCCATTCTTCTGCTCTGCGTATACTTTATTTCGTTTGAGATCCCTGTTTTCTGGAGCGTGTATAAGGATGCCGCCGGTGCGTGGAGACAGGATAGATTTCGTCCGTTGATCGGCGCCCTGGTCAATCTGATCGTGAACGTAGTATTGGTCAAAATAATAGGGATCAATGGGGTCATTATTTCAACAATAATCAGTGAAGTTTTTGTTTGCATCCCGTGGCTGCTGTATACCTTAAAATCGAGTGTTTTGCCCTTGAAAATTGGTGAAGTCGCGAAGAAAACTGCCCTGTATTTATGCTGCGTTGCTGCTGCGGGCGCCGGTTCGTATTACGTTTGCGGTATGATCAGGATGCAAGGCCTGGGAGAGCTTGTTTTGAAGCTCCTTTTGAGTGTGATCATTTCGGCGGGCGCCTGGTGCTTGCTCTTCTATAAGACGGAAGAATTCAGATCATCTGTTGCTTTGGCCCAGAGAGTCATTAAGAGGAGTCATTAGATGGAGTGCTTGATCATTGGCGGGACCGGGACTATTTCCGAAGGAATTGCATTTGAGTCCGTCAGAAGAGGGTATCATACAACGGTCTTGAACAGGGGAAACAATAATGAGAGGATCCCCCAAGGGGCGAGCGTTCTCCGGGGAGACGTCAACGATGCAGACTTGATGCACAGTCTCCTTGGAGATAAGGTTTACGACGTCATTGTCGACCCTCTTACGTACAATGTGGAACAGCTCAAGCAGCGCTGTGCGTTGTTTAAGACCCACTGTAAGCTGTATTTGTTCATTTCCTCAGCCGCCGCAATTGGAAACCACAAAGGGATAATAGATGAAAATACGGAAAAGACACCGGAATGGGATTATGGTGTCGATAAGCTCAGATGCGAAGAGTATTTGAAGTCTGCTGCCGGGGACGGCTTTTCCTATCTGATCATTCGCCCGTCGATCACCTATGGAGATATCCGGATCCCGATCCCGGTGGCGTGCAGGAAAAACCCCTGGACCGTTCTTGACCGAATCAGGAAGGACAAGCCGCTGGTCTGCTTTGATTATAAGGGCAAGAACAGCACCCTTCATAATCTGATGAATATCAGGGACTTTTCGCAGTACGTTGTCGGATTATTCGACAAGGATGAAGCAAGAAATAATGATTATATCGTCTGCTCTGACAACACTTATTCCTGGGAGGATACATACGGATCCCTGTATAAAGCGTTGGGAAAAGAAGAGCACGTCTATGAAGTAAACCGGGACGTCTTCAAATTCATGAATCCGAGCTTATATAAGGATATCGTGTACGATAAGGATTCGGATGGAGCGGTCTTTTCAAATGCTAAGGTCAAGACAGATTCCAATACTCTCGTTCATGAATGCTCGCTTCGCGATGGGATCGAATCGATCGTAGAATACCTGGAAAAGCATTACGCATCCAAAGCCCTGGAAGAGGATTATAATGAAATGACAGACGCTGTACTGCTCTGTGGGGTCCGGAATCCGGATCCGTTCTTACGGGCTTATTTGAATGATCTTGATCGGCAGTATAAGCTTAAACTGAAAACAATGTGGCAGAAGAAGAAGCTCAAGAATGCCGTAAAGGCAGTATTGAAAAAAAATAAAAACGGATAACTGTGAATTGTAGGTGCCGGTATGGTTGATAAGAAGATCGATAAAACAAAATGCGTAGGCTGCAAGACATGTGCAGAGGTATGCTCGCATAAGGCGATTTCATTTGAGACGAATGAGGAGGGGTACTGGTATCCGGTTTGTGATCTGAATAAATGCACCGGCTGCGGCCTGTGTGTCAAACTCTGTCCTGTGAACGACGAGCCGGAAGAATACACAACGGAGAGAAAGTGCTATTGCGCATGGTCTCGAAATGACGAGATCCGAAGGAGCAGTACCTCCGGAGGGCTGTATTACGAATTTGCAGATATGGTTTTAAGTGAAGGCGGATATATTGTCGGAAGCGTTTATGCAGAAGACTATTGCTCTGCCTATCACATTATTACAAACAATAAAGAAGATCTGCCAAACGTGCTTGGGAGTAAATACTTTCAGAGCGATACGGAAGGCATCTATAAAAAACTAAAAGAATTGGTATCGAGTGGGAAAAAGGTGCTTTTTACAGGTACCCCGTGTCAGGCGGCAGCCTTGGACAGGTTTCTTGGAAAACGATATGAGAATCTGATCATTGTTGACTTCTTATGCAGAGGCGTCCCGTCGCCTTTGCTTCAGAGGAAAAAGATAGAGCTGTACGGATCCAAAGAAAACGCGAAGGTAGTCTATTATAGCGATAAGACAAAGCCGTATGGATGGAGCGACTTTGGAGAGACGATCCGCTTTGATAATGGGAAGAAAAGATTCATAAGCCGGTGGAAAGATGATATCAATGATTGTTTCATTGAGAAGAATCTGAATTTGAGAGAGTCCTGCTACAATTGTTCCTTTAAGGATGGCAACAGGGCATCGGATCTCACGATCGGTGATTTTTGGGGTATTACAAACGTCACAGAAAGGGATCTCATTTATGGCGTTTCATGCTTGATCACGAATACAGAACGGGGAGAGAGATTCCTTGAAGAGCTAGGAGATCGCATCTATAAAGGACAGAGACCCATAGAGGAGGTGTCCGTCCATAATCGCGCATATATCGAATCTGCAAAGAGGCCTCCCGAAAGAGACGCATTCTTTCAGGGAGTTTTGCGGGATGGCTTGGAGCAGACGGTCAGGAAATACTCTGTCCGATCCGCAAAATGGAGAATTAAAAACGGTCTTAAGGTTTTGAAGGGGAAACTGAAAACGGTTGTTCCCAGGAAGAGCGAGATCAGGGGGCTCAAGCTGACCAGCTTTATATATTATAATTTCTTTTGCAAACAAATACACAGAGAAAAAGGAGCTTATATTCTTCCATACAAAGGAGCATATATCTCTATCGGGAAAAAGGCGGAGGTATATCTCGGGGGAAATATGCTGATAAACTATTATCCTGTTTATGCCCGCGGAACGGAAATGACGAGAGTGAGAGTTGAAGACGGCGCTAAGCTTACGACGCGTAACCGGGTCGAGCTTTCTTATGGAAACACGCTGTCCCTGAACAGAAACGCGGAGATGGAGCTGGGGTATTTTTATACCGGCGTAGGGGCGAACATAATATGTGAATACAAGATGACGATCGGAAATAACGTCATGCTTGGAAGAGACGTCTGCGTTTTTGACTCGGATTATCACAAGATCTTTAACCAGGAGGGCGAGGTCATCAATCCAAAGCGAGAAGTGATCATTGAGGATAACTGCTGGCTCGGAGCGAGAAGCATGGTCCTGAAGGGAAGCCACATAAGAGAAGGCGCGATCATCAGCGCCAATTCGATGGTTATGGGCGACGTGGAAGGGAATCGCGTGTTTTTGAATAAACGCGAGTCCAGATCTGTGGGCAAGAATATCATATGGGAACGGTTCTGAGTTTAAGTATTTAGATTGAAGGTAGTTACATGAACAACAAGGTAGTCATTATTACCGGAGGCACCTCCGGGATCGGGTATGCTACAGCCCTGAAGATGGCGGAACGCGGAGCTGTCGTATACGCAGCAGCGCGGCATGCAGTTGAGTTTGACGACCCGAATATCCGGTATAAATACGTGGACGTTGCCAGCGCCGAGTCGTGTAAGAAATTGTTTGACGACATAGCAGAGCTCCACGGAAGGATCGACGTGCTTGTAGCCGATGCCGGGATCACAAGAGACGCGCTGACTGTGAAGATGACAGACGAACAGTTTGATGACGTTATAAACGTGAACATAAAAGGAGTGTTCAATATTATCCGATACGTCGGGCCTTTTATGGAAAAACAAGGATATGGGGCGATCGTCAATATCAGCAGTATTGTCGGAGAGGCCGGAAATATAGGGCAGGCCAATTACGCCGCCACAAAAGGCGCTGTGATCTCCATGACGAAGACCTGGGCAAAGGAGTTTTCAAGAAAAGGTGCGAACGTAAGAGTAAACGCTGTTGCGCCAGGGTATACGATGACGAATATGATGAGCACCGTGCCCAAAAACTTGTTGGACATGTTCGCGGAGCAGACTATGCTTAAAAGGCTGGCCAGACCCGAAGAGATCGCAAACGTCATCACTTTTCTCGCGTCCGAGGAAGCTTCCTATATTACGGGAGCAGTTATCGACGTGAATGGCGGAATGAGACTATAGTAAGCAGCCGTGAGCTTCGGCGTCCATGAAGCCCGGCTGCAGGGATCGTATTTATGGCGTATCAGAAGGATGAAGCACCGAAACACAATCAGGAAGAGTGGGATGAGATATAACAATGGGACAGAATGATCTTGCAAAGTACGATTATCTGATCGTAGGAGCCGGCCTTTATGGCAGCGTGATGGCCAGGAGGCTTACGGATGCCGGAAAGAAAGTCCTTGTGATCGAAAAACGGCCCAATATCGCCGGTAATGTGTACACGGAGAAAATAGAAGGCATAAACGTACATATCTACGGCGCGCATATCTTTCACACGAATAATACTGCGGTATGGGACTTCGTGAATCGCTTTGCCGCCTTCAATCGTTTTACGAATTCCCCTGTGGCGAACTATAAGGGCGAGTTGTATTCGCTGCCGTTCAACATGTACACGTTCAATAAGATGTGGGGCGTGGTGACGCCGGAGGAGGCTGCCGCGAGGATCGGGGAGCAGCGGAAAGAGATCACCGGGGAACCGCGGAATCTGGAGGAGCAGGCCATCTCCCTGATCGGCCGCGACGTGTACGAGAAGCTCGTGAAGGGCTATACCGAGAAACAGTGGGGGCGTCCTTGTGACCAGCTGCCTGCATTCATTATCAAACGGCTTCCGGTCAGACTTACCTTCGACAACAACTATTTCAACGCGCTGTATCAAGGCATCCCCACAGGCGGTTATACAAAGATGGTTGAGCGAATGCTGGACGGGATCGAGGTAAGGCTTAACTGTGACTATCTTGCCCGCAAAGGGGAGCTGGATGCTTTGGCGGAGCGTGTGATCTACACCGGCCCTGTTGACGCCTATTTCAGCTACCGCCTGGGCAATTTGGAATACCGTTCCGTTCGCTTTGAGACAGAGGTCCTCGATATGCCGAACTTCCAGGGGAATGCCGCTGTGAATTATACGGACGCAGAGACGCCCTGGACGCGGATCATTGAACATAAGTGGTTTGAGTTCGGCAAGGATGAGAACGGGAACGATCTGCCGAAGACGGTCATCTCCAGAGAGTACAGCTCGGAATGGAAGCCCGGAGACGAGCCGTATTATCCGGTCAATGACGAGCGGAATTCCCGGCTCTACGCAGACTATAAGCGCCTGGCCGATCAAGAACCCAACGTGGTTTTCGGCGGACGTCTTGGCGAATATAAGTATTATGATATGGATCAGGTGATCGCTGAAGCTCTGCGAAAGAGCGGCGAGTTAACGACGCGCTGATCTCTCTGCGGCGTCGCTATGAGCAGGCATGCTTAATACGCGTATCAATATGATCCCGGAACGGCTGATAACACCCTGAACGTCGACCGTGTGATGAAACAGAAACTGAAGATAAGGAGCAACACAGATGAAAGGAATCATTCTTGCCGGGGGAAGCGGAACCAGGCTGTACCCGCTGACGATGGTGACGAGTAAACAGCTTTTACCCGTTTACAACAAGCCGATGATCTATTATCCACTCTCCACTTTAATGCTGGCGAGAATAAGAGACATCCTGATCATCAGCACTCCGGAGGATACTCCGCGAATTCGTCAGCTTCTTGGAGACGGCAGTGCTTTCGGCATCAATCTTTCCTATGCTGTTCAGGAGAAGCCGGAGGGATTGGCCCAGGCCTTTACGATCGGAGAAGAATTCATAGGCGAAGAGCCCTGCGCTATGGTCCTTGGCGACAACATTTTTTACGGTAATGGCCTTGGATATAAATTGACTGCGGCAAAGAATGCCGCTGAGGAAGGTCAGGCTACCGTATTTGGCTATTACGTGGAAGACCCTGAACGCTATGGGATCATGGAGATCAGACGCGAAGACAGATATAAGGAAAATGGGATCAAGGTCCTGAGCGTTGAAGAAAAGCCTGCTCATCCGAAGTCAAACTATGCGATCGTCGGATTGTATTTCTATCCGGCCGGGGTGAGCAAGAAAGCGGCGCAGGTCAAACCCAGCAGCCGCGGAGAACTGGAGATCACGACCTTGAACGATATGTATCTGCAGGAAGGCCGTCTCCAGGCGCAGCTGCTGGGACGCGGCTTTACGTGGATGGATGCGGGGACGTTCTACAGTCTCAGGAGAGCGACGAATTTCGTGTGTATGCTTGAACAGTATCAGGGGATGACGATCTCCGCTCCCGAGGAGATCGCATACCGTTTCAAGTGGATCGATGATGAGAAAATGCGCGAAAGCGCGGAGCGGTATGGAAAGAGTCCCTACGGAGAACATCTGATGGCCGTATTGGAAGGAAAGGTACTGGGGTAATTCATATGACGATCATAGTAACCGGCGGTGCTGGTTTTATCGGCGGTAATTTCATACACTATTATTTGAAGGAGCATCCGGAAGCCAGGGTGGTCTGCGTGGACAAGCTTACGTACGCCGGAAATCTGTCTACGCTTGCACCGGTCATGAACGCCCCGAACTTCCGTTTCGTGAAGCTGGATATCTGTGATCGCGAGGGTGTGATGGCTCTGTTCGAGGAGGAGAAGCCGGACGCGGTCATCAATTTCGCGGCGGAAAGCCATGTGGACCGGAGTATTGAGGATCCCGGCATCTTCCTTCAGACCAACATCATCGGCACTGCCACGATGATGGACGCATGCAGAGCCTTCGGCAACGTGCGTTTTCATCAGGTGAGCACAGATGAAGTTTACGGAGACCTTCCGCTCGACCGGCCCGATCTGTTCTTTACGGAGACCACTCCGATACACACGAGTTCTCCCTACAGCTCTTCAAAGGCGGGAGCAGATCTGCTGGTGCAGGCCTACTTCAGAACCTATGGATTGCCGATCACGATCTCGCGCTGCAGCAATAACTACGGGCCATACCATTTTCCGGAGAAGCTGATCCCGCTGATGATAGTCAACTGTCTGAACGACAAGCCTCTCCCGGTATACGGTGAGGGCCTGAACGTGAGAGACTGGCTGTATGTGGAAGACCACTGCAAGGCGATCGATCTTATCGTTCAAAAGGGACGCGTCGGTGAGGTCTACAACGTCGGCGGACACAATGAGATGAGGAACATCGACATTGTGAAGCTGATCGTTCATGAGCTAGGGAAGAGCGAAGACCTGATCACTTATGTGACCGATCGTAAGGGGCACGACCTCCGCTACGCCATCGATCCGACAAAAATACACAGGGAGCTGGGATGGCTTCCGGAGACTAAATTCCTGGATGGCATCAAGAAGACGATAGAGTGGTATCTGGCGAACAGAACGTGGTGGGAAGAGATCATCAGCGGTGAATACAAGAACTATTACGAGAAGATGTATTCAAAGCGATAAGAACTGAGGGAACAAGCGGAAGGTATCATGGGCACGAATAAAGCCATTTTCCTTGACCGCGATGGAACGATCAACGTCGAAAAAGGTTACCTGTATAAAGCGGAAGATTTTGAGCTCCTTCCGAACGTGATCGCTGCGCTGCAGCGCCTTCAGGCCGCAGGCTACCTTCTCATCATTATCACGAATCAGTCCGGGATCGCCCGCGGATACTATACGGAAGAGGATTACGGTATTCTCAACAACTGGATGCTGGAAAAGCTCAGGCGCAACGGCGTGAATATCGCCGCCGTCTACCATTGCCCGCACCATCCGGACGCAAAGGTGCCCCGGTATCGTAAAGACTGCGACTGCCGAAAACCGAAGCTGGGAATGTTCAAACAGGCAGCCGCAGATTTCAATATCGACCTGAGCTCCTCGTTCGCGATCGGTGATAAGATCAGAGACTGCGCGATTTGCGGAGCTTCCTCCTGTCGCGGCTTTCTGATCGCGGAGAATGAAGACCCGGAGACGATAGAGAGAGTAAAGGCGGGAAAAGCAGATAACGTTGCGTATGCGGCTGACTTATATGACGCGGCGAAGAAGATCCTCTCTCCGCGGCTTGCCTGACCGGCCGGACCCGATCGTTCCCTGACTTCTTATCCTGCCGCCGCCGATCAGACCGGGCGCTGACGAAGAACGCTTTCTTTTGCCCGTCGTGGGAGGATGCTCCGCCGGAGACCCCGCATTCGAGGAAAACAACCGCGCCAAGCTCCGGAGGGCGGCGCGCCTGTCAGCCTTTGACGGCCGCGGGTCATGCCGGAGAGAGGACCAAAGACGCCGCTGTGGTTTCCGGCAGACCCGGGCCCGGCGTCTGGATCGTGTTCCCTGCCGGGAGCGGGCAGGGAAGGGGGCAAGGATCCGGGGACGGGGAGCCTGACTCTGCCGGATCTGAAATAACACCGGAAGGACGACCGATCGCCGGCGGCGCCTTTCGCAGAAAAGAGGATTGTTTATGTCTATTCTTGTGCTGGGCGGGGCGGGGTATATCGGGTCCCATACCGTCCGCGAGCTGATCGAGAGCGGACGGGACGTGGTAGTGGCGGATAATCTGCTGACAGGGTTTCGGTCGGCGGTTCACCAAAAGGCCAGGTTCTATGAGCTGGATATCCGGGACCGCAGGGCGATGGACGCCCTTTTTGAGCAGGAAGCCATTGACGGAGTCATCCATTTCGCCGCTTCTTCCCTGGTGGGGGAGAGTATGACAGATCCGCTCAAGTACTATGATAATAACCTTTGGGGCACCACCGCCCTCCTGGAGAGCATGGTGGCGCACGGCGTAAAGAGGATCGTATTTTCCTCTACGGCCGCCGCCTACGGCATCCCTGAGACGATGCCGATCCTGGAGACGGACCGGACGGAACCCATCAATCCCTATGGAGAGACCAAGCTGGCGATGGAGAAAATGATGCGCTGGACCGATCAGGCCTGCGGCCTGCGGTACGTGGCGCTGCGGTACTTTAATGCCTGCGGGGCCCATCCGTCCGGAACGATCGGAGAGTCCCACCATCCGGAGACGCACCTGATCCCCCTGGTCCTCCAGGTCCCGAACGGACAAAGGGAGAAGATCTCCATCTTCGGCGACGACTATCCCACCCGGGACGGGACCTGCGTGCGGGATTATATCCATGTGACGGACCTTGCCCAGGCTCATATCCTTGCACTGGACTATCTGATGGATGGAGGAAAGAGCGACGTTTTCAATCTTGGAAACGGCGTCGGATTTACCGTGAAGGAGATCATCGACGTGGCGAGGAAAGTGACCGGGCATCCGATCCCCGCAGAGATCGTGCCGAGAAGAGCCGGGGATCCCGCGGAATTGATCGCCTCGTCCGATAAGGCCAGGAAGGTCCTTGGCTGGAGGCCCGTCCTGGATGACGTGGAAACCATTGTAAGGACCGCGTGGAAATGGCACAGCGCACACCCTGAAGGGTATTTGAAGGAGAGCGTGTCCTGTCGGTAAGCAGGCGGATCTCAGTCGACGCTTTCTATACGTCATGAATCCGGAAACGGGTCGGGAATATTCCCGACCCGTTTCTCGCCGCGCGAAACATGCGGCAGGCATGGGCGAAAGCCCATGCCAATAAAAACACTATAATTATATGAGAATAGTATAAGGAGCCGCAAACAGGCTTTTTTCATCGGCCGGATGGAGACTGCGGGCGCGCCGGATCGCGTTCTCCCGCGCCCGGCACGCCTCTTCGCCCCGCGTCAGACGGACGCCTGCGGCGCCTCGGCGTCCGGGTTTACTTCTTTTCGGGCCGCGAGCAGCTTTCCCGCCGGCCGCACCCGTCGCAGCCGCTGCAGCCGGAGCAGGCGCCCTTGTGCCTCCGCACCCGGCGGACGGCAAGGGCGGCGGCGCAGACCAGGGCGCAAAGCAGAAGAATGGAACTCAGGTTCATGGCGTCAGTATGCCCCCTCAGGTCAGGAGTATGCCCACGGCCCGGACGATCAGGGCCACGCACCAGGCGATGACGCACTGGCCCGCCACCACGCCCAGGGCCCACTTCGCCCCCAGCTCCCGTCGGATGGCGGCGATGGAGGCCACGCAGGGCGTATAGAGGAGACAGAAGGCCAGGAGCGCGGCGGCGGAGAGGGGCGTGAGGAAGGCGGAGAGGGCCGCCGTCCCCGGCAGGAGCACCGAGAGGGTGGAGACCACGCTCTCCTTGGCGATGAAGCCCGCGATCAGGGCGGTGACGATGCGCCAGTCCCCGAAGCCGTGGAGCCGGAACACCGGCGCGATGAAGCCCGCCGCGATGGCCAGGATGCTGTCGCCGGAGCCGTCGCTCACCACGTTCAGGCGGAAGTCGAAGGTCTTGAGGAACCAGACTGCGATGGAGGCCAGGAAAATGACCGTGAAGGCCCGCTGCAGGAAGTCCTTAGCCTTGTCCCACAGGAGGTGCAGCACGTTCTTGGCCCCGGGCATCCGGTAGTTGGGCAGCTCCATGACGAAGGGCACCGCCTCGCCCCGGAAGATGGTGCTCTTGCTCAGAAGAGCCACCAGAATGGCCACGATAATTCCCAGGAAATACAAACAGACCATGATGAGGCCCCGGTAGTGGGGGAAGAAGGCCACGGTAAAGAAGCCGTAGATGGGGATCTTGGCGGTGCAGCTCATGAAGGGGGTCAGGAGAATGGTCATCTTCCGGTCCCGCTCCGAGGGCAGGGTCCGGCTGGACATGACCCCCGGCACCGTGCAGCCGAAGCCGATGAGCATGGGGACGATGCTGCGCCCCGAGAGCCCGATCTTCCGCAGCAGCTTGTCCATGACGAAGGCCACCCGGGCCATGTAGCCGCTGTCCTCCAGAAGGCTCAGGAAGAAAAAGAGCACCACGATAAGGGGAATGAAGCTGAGTACGCTGCCCACCCCCTCGAATACGCCCTTGATGATCAGGGAGTGGAGGACCTCATTCACGTTCCAGGAGGTCAGCAGACCGTCCGTCGAGGCAGTCAGCGCCTCGATGCCCTGCTCCAGCAGCCCCTGGAAGAAGGCGCCGATCACGCTGAAAGTGAGCCAGAAGACCAGGGCCATGATGGCCACGAAGGCGGGGATGGCGGTGAATTTTCCGGTGAGGAGGCGGTCCAGCTTCCGGGAGCGCACGTGCTCCCGGCTTTCCCTGGGGCGCACCACGGTGCTCTGGCAGAGGGCCTGGATGAAGCTGAAGCGCATGTCCGCGATGGCTGCGGCCCGGTCCAGCCCCCGCTCCTCCTCCATCTGGAGAAGGATGTGCTCCAGGGTCTCCTTTTCGTTCTGGCTGAGCTTCAGGGC
>JAEEGL010800693.1_pt1 | contig 30044 bp, 28 predicted proteins | sample 9134231 | NCBI WGS metagenome assembly JAEEGL01 (sample SAMN16246548, study PRJNA631951) | gut metagenome | biome: gut microbiome; feature: rumen; material: fiber-attached | host: Bos | place: Iran: Karaj | collected 2018-10 | reverse complement strand
TGAATGAGTTGTGGAACTGATGAAATATACGAACGCATACAAATTATGCCACTCATAACACCACCAATCAAGAATATCAAGGAAGTGACGGAGCCGTTGAAGGAGAAGATCCTGAAGGGTGATGTTCATACGATAGAGGAGATGAAGGCATGGCTGCAGCCTTTTGGATATAGCGATGCAATAAAAGATGCGACTATCAATGCTATCTTACGTGAGTTCGTGATGAGTAAGGTGTCTTGTGATGAAATGAGCAATATGGATTTGATAGTAAAGCTTCTTCGTCCTCAACTGGAAGTCACAAAAGACGATGTTGAACCAGTCATTATCATGGGATTGTACCATCATCGTAATCTTATTGGTTCACCAAGTTCATTTATAAAAGCAAATGGCGACGTGCTCCTGTAATGACAGAAGGTTGGCTCCTGAACATGCAGGAGAAACTATACGAGATAATAATACGAAGAAATTAATAATATAATAAGCGAATGTCTGAAAGAAAAACGATTTACCTCTGTTTAGCTCACATGAGCGAGGAGGGCTGGGAACAGAAATATGTGAAGGAAGCCTTCGATACGAACTGGGTGGTGCCTATGGGCCCCAACGTGAACGCATTTGAGGAGGAGCTTCGCAGGTTTGTGACAAGCAACGCGGAAAGTGCAGTATATGGCGATTCACGTTGGCCTGAGGCTAATCCTGCCTCATGGCATCTGAACGAGGCATTGAAGGACACCAAAGTGGTGTGTCTGAGCGCTGGTACGGGTGCGGTGCATCTGGCGCTGCTGGCTTGTGGCGTAGGCCCGGGCGATGAGGTTTGTGTGCAGTCGTTCACATTCTGTGCATCGAGCCACCCGATTACTTATTGTGGGGCTAAGCCAGTATTCATTGGCAGCGAAAAGGACACATGGAACATGGATCCGGAATTGCTGGAGGCGGCTATCAAGGACAGGATTGCCAAGACAGGCAAAAAGCCCAAGGCTATCGTGCCTGTGGCGCTCTATGGTATGCCTTATCAGATAGATAAAATCATGGAGATTGCGAACCGCTATGAGATACCTGTGGTAGAGGATGCTGCCGAAGGCATGGGCTCTCGCTTTAATGGGCAGGTACTTGGAACCTTCGGTAAATATGGCGTACTTTCGTTTAACGGTAACAAGATGATTACAACTTCTGGTGGTGGCGCTTTGATTTGCCGCAATGCAGAAGAGGCTAATCAGATTATGTGGTTGGCAACACAAGCCCGTGATGCTTATCCATATTATCAGCATACTGCTATTGGCTTCAACTACCGTATGAGCAATGTTTGTGCGGGTATTGGTAGAGGTCAGATGACCGTATTGGATGCGCATATTGCGCACCACAAGCATGTGCAGAAGCAGTATGAGGAACTGATGAAGGACATTCCTGGTGTGAAGATTAACAAGCAGCCTGCTGACCCACGTTACGACTCGAACTACTGGCTGTGCACGATGACGCTTGACCCGAGCGTGAAGGTGAAGGGACAGGAGAACGCCTACAAGGAGGTGATTAAGACCGCCGTGGGTGGTGCCGCAGGTGTGATCCATCAGGTGAACAGCCCTGTTACCGACTGCCAGCCCAACGACAACGTAGAGGCCATGCGTGTGTTTATGTTGGGCAAGAAAGTAGAGTGCCGTCCGGTATGGAAGCCTATGCACAAGCAGCCCGTGTACCAGGGTGCACCCGTGTATACCAATGGCGTAGAGGAAGACATCTTCAAGATTGGTATGTGCCTGCCCGCAGGACCGTATGTGAGTGATGAGGATGTACGATACATCGTTGATTGTATTAAAGAGGCTTTTATTTAATGACAGGAGGCGTGCTCCAGATAGATGAATCGCAAAGAGGATTGTAGCCATATTTCGATTCAGAAAAATAGGTGTCCGCTTGAGCTCTGCTCGCTTTCCACCGAAGGGAGGAAAGGATCCGTATCTCATACCTATTGGATCGTTTTAATAATTAATATCTAACATGACGTTCCAGGCACATCTTCGCTCGCGCAGATAAGCCTTCCGCTTTATAATTGGTGTTTGTCACTTTTCAAAGAGATAAGATTTCTTTTACTGCCGTGAGGTAGCTGGCAGGCCCTGTTCAGTATGTTCCTACAAGTGCTGTTCATCCTGCTTTTTCACGGAGCATCAACAAAATAACTGACAAAAGCAAGGTTCTTAACACAAATATGGATAAGGAAATATTTCATAATGAGCTGGCAATGCGTCTCGGTTACGAGCGCATTGTTAAGGACAAACGAATCACCATTGATGTGGATGATACCGAAGATCCTTGGGTGGCATTGAAGATTCAGGGATGTTCTGAGGTTATTAGATTCAAGGCTTCAGGTGAAATAGATACTGCTTTATCAGAGAAGATTCCTTCTATGCAGGATGAAATAGATTACATTGTTGATGCTGTTCATCAAGCATATATACAAGCAATAACAAATCAATTTTGATATGTCGCGAGACACTATATAAAAATCGTTATGTATGGGGCGGGGAACCCGCTGGGTCTCTCATAAAAATAAAGGTTCAATAATCCAGAGGGCCTGCCCCTTTTTTAAATGACATCTGATTTATGGAAATAATAAAAACAACAATTGATGGCGTGGTGATTATAGAACCACGCATATTTAGTGACAATAGAGGCTATTTCTTTGAATCATTCTCCCAGCGAGAGTTTGATGAAAAGGTGCGCCCAATAACTTTCGTACAAGACAACGAAAGCAAATCAAGTTATGGTGTAATGCGAGGCTTACATTTTCAGAGACCACCTTTTACACAGAGTAAATTGGTACGTTGCGTGAAGGGCGCAGTGTTGGATGTAGCAGTTGATCTACGTAAGGGAAGCCCTACTTACGGGCAGCATGTAGCAGTAGAGTTGACAGAGGATAATCACCGTCAGTTCTTTGTGCCTCGTGGATTTGCTCATGGCTTTGCCGTACTTTCAGAAACAGCTTTGTTCCAATACAAGTGTGATGAATTCTATCACCCAGAGGCTGATGGAGGCATCAGCATTGTAGATGAATCTTTGGGCATAGATTGGAAAATACCTACGGATAAAGCATTGTTGAGTGACAAAGACACGAAGCACTCTCTGCTTAAAGATTTTGATAGTCCATTTGATATTAATATAAACCTGTATTGAGCATGAAAGGAATAGTATTAGCAGGTGGTTCCGGCACTCGCCTTTATCCCATCACCAAGGGTGTTAGCAAGCAATTGCTCCCAATTTATGATAAACCTATGGTGTATTATCCCATATCTGCCTTGATGTTAGCTGGTATTAGGGATATACTCATCATCAGTACCCCTTATGATTTGCCAGGCTTCAAACGCTTGCTGGGTGATGGCAGCGACTATGGCGTACATTTCGAATATGCAGAACAACCCTCTCCTGATGGCTTGGCACAAGCCCTCATTATTGGTGAGAAGTTTATTGGCAATGATAGTGCCTGCCTTGTGCTTGGAGACAATATCTTCTATGGTGCAGGTTTTACCAAACTGTTGCGTAATGCCGTTGGAGATGCCGATAAGAATGGTAAGGCTACCGTATTTGGTTATTGGGTTAGTGATCCAGAACGTTACGGAGTAGCTGAGTTCGATAAAGAAGGCAACTGTCTCTCTATAGAGGAGAAACCAAAGGAACCAAAGAGCAACTATGCTGTGGTAGGTCTGTACTTCTATCCCAATAAAGTGGTAGATGTGGCTAAGCATATCAAGCCTTCTGCGCGTGGAGAACTGGAGATTACTACTGTCAACCAGGAATTCCTAAAAGATGGTGAATTGAAGGTGCAGGTATTCGGTCGTGGTTTCGCTTGGCTTGACACAGGCACGCATGATTCTCTTGCAGAAGCCAGTACCTTTGTAGAGGTCATTGAGAAACGTCAAGGATTGAAGGTTGCTTGTTTGGAAGGCATCGCATATCGCAATGGATGGATTTCAGAGGAGAAGATGAGAGAACTGGCCAAACCGATGTTAAAGAACCAGTATGGTAAATATTTGCTGAAAGTGATTGATGAAATGAAAGAAGACATCAACAGTGGAACGTTGGAGCATGTATAATAAGGAAAATGTTATTAAAATGAATGTTCTTGTAACAGGAGCCAACGGGCAACTAGGCAATGAAATGCGCATTCTTGCAAAGAATAGCGCTGATAAATATGTATTCACAGATGTTGTAGATGCGTCTGAGGAATCTATTGATATGCTGAAGAAGTTGGCAGGTGATGATATAAACACTGATACTGTGCATCTAGATATAACCAAACTTAATGCAATTCGAGAGATTGTCAAACGAGAGAAGATAGATGCAATTGTCAACTGTGCTGCATGGACAAACGTTGATGCCGCAGAAACGGCTGGTGAAATAGTGGAAACACTTAACGCAACAGCTCCTGAAAATCTGGCCATCGTCATGAAAGAAGTAGGTGGCTTATTGATACATATCAGTACAGATTACGTTTTTGGTGGCGATCCATATAACACTCCTTGCAAAGAAGACCAGAAGGGTACACCAACAGGTGTATATGGACTCACGAAGCTGCATGGAGAACAAAAGATACAGGCTACAGGTTGTAATTATGTTAACTTGCGTACAGCCTGGTTGTATTCAGAGTTTGGAAAGAACTTTGTAAAGACCATGCTTAACCTGACAGCAATCAAACCACAGTTGAAGGTTGTTTTTGATCAGGTGGGAACGCCAACATACGCTTATGATTTAGCGCAAGCTATTAGTACCATTCTTGATAACTACAAAAAAGAGTCATTAACCGTGGATCATGAACATTACGCCCAAAATGGAGTTTACCATTTTTCAAATGAGGGTGTTTGTTCTTGGTATGATTTTACTAAGATGATTGCAGAGATTGCAGGTAATACGGCCTGTGATATTCAACCCTGTCATAGCGATGAATTCCCCTCACCAGTAAAGCGTCCTGCCTTTTCTGTCTTAGATAAGACCAAGGTAAAAGAGACTTTTGACACCAAAGTCTTTTACTGGACTGATTCATTGAGGAAATGCATCAAGAATTTAATGAAAGAATAAATGGGATTAAATTCTGTATTAAATAATTTTGTATGGAAATTAGCCGAAAGAACATCATCTCAAGGCGTTTCTTTTATCGTATCTGTTGTTTTGGCTCGAATTCTACTACCAGAAGAATTCGGAATTATAGCAATGATACATATATTGATATTATTTGCACAATGTTTTATAGTTAGTGGTTTTAGTAGTTCCTTAATTCAAAAAAAAGATGCAGATGATTTAGATTTTTCAACTATTTTTTATTGTAGTTTAATAGTTGCATTACTGTTATATGCATTATTGTTTTTTTGTGCACCATATATAGCCATTTTTTACAATATTCCGTTATTAGAAGATGTTACTAGGGTGTATGGAGCTACATTAATTATATCGTCTTATAATTCTATACAACAGGCATGGGTATCTAGAAAAATGAAATTTAAGTTATTGTTTTATGCAACATTAAGCGGTAACGTAATTTCTGGAATTATAGGAGTACTATTAGCATATAGTGGTTTTGGAGTTTGGTCATTAGTTGCTCAAATTATATTGTGTCAAGTGGTAAATACAATTGTCTTAGAAATGTTGATTGATTGGCATCCTAAATTAGTATTTTCATATAAAAGGGCAAAGCCACTCATGGTATATGGCAGTAATATCTTGGGATCAAGTTTGATAAGTACACTATATTTCCAACTTAGACAATTATTAATAGGTAAGTTTTATAATGCAAGCGATTTGGCTTTTTACAATAGGGGTATTCAATTACCAGAAGTGATAGGTTCAAACCTCGATAGCTCGTTAGGCCAAGTTTTATTTCCGGTGCTCTCTAATCACAGTAATTCACCAACAACAGTTAAGGAACTTACAAGAAAGGCAATGCAAATTACATCTTATACTCTTTTCTTTGTTATGGCAATTATGCTGGCTGTTGCTGAACCTTTTATAAGGGTGTTACTTACAGAGAAATGGATAGAAAGTGTACCATATTTCCAAATCACATGTATAACTGTTATGTTAAGAACGATTTCTAATTCAAATCTTCAATCATATAAAGCAGTTGGAAGGAGTGACATAGTTTTAAAGCTAGAGATAATAAAAAAACCTGTCGGTTTTTTATTAATATTTCTTGCTTTTAAAATTAATATTTTAGCCTTAGCTATAACAGCACCAATATATGGCCTATATTCTGCTTTTGTAAATATGTCATACAATAAAAATATTCTTGGATATACAATTAAAGAACAATTAAATGATTTAAAACCAGCTTTCTTGTTGTGCATTACGATGTTATTAATTATTCTGCCAATTAATTTATTAGAATTATCAGATATTATTAAAATAGTAATTTGCGTTTTGGTTGGAACACTTATTTATGTTGGTTTATCCCATCATCTCCATATTAATTCTTACATTTATCTAAAAAACATTTTTATTAATAATATAAAAAGACTAAAATAATGATACATTTGATTATAATTTGGCCCAAAGCCATGTCTTATAAAGATAAAATCATTGAAGATGTTTCTAGTCAATTTGATGTTAAGAAAATCTTTAAGTTCCATTGGGATAGAAAATCCTATTATAAAAATCTAAAGATCTTTTATTCTCATTCGTTAAAAGATTTCTCGGATAGGCGGTATAATCGTATTATATCATCGAAAATAAAAAACGTCGGAATTGGGGATTTTGTAGTTGTGGTTTTTGAAGATGTCAATCCATGTATAGAAAAAAGAGAAACAACCTCAGGAGTTGTTGAGGTTAATTCACATGTTTTTGATCTTAAAACAAAGTATAGAAATATTATAGGCGGTTCTCGTATTCATTCTAGTAATGATAACTGGGAAACAAATAAAGATTTAACATTGTTGTTCGGATTGAATACCGAAGAATTTTTGGAAAGGTATTCAGGTTCTTCTTTATTGATAGAAGATATTCAAAGAAATTGTATGGGGTATGATGGCTATTCATCTATTGAAGATTTTTTTTATGTGTTAAATAATTGCCTAAAATATGTTGTTTTACGTAATCATGAGAACTTGCCCGATAAATATGTTTCGACGGAGCATGGTGATATAGATTTGTTAGTTGAACATTTTAATTATGCTGTAAAATTGACAAATGCGAAGAGAGCGTATAAGCAGGATTATAGAGTATATCATTATATTAAAATAGCCGGTACTCAATACCCTTTTGATTTTAGATATATTGGAGATCAATATTATGATCAAAATTGGGAACAGAGTATTATTGATAATCGTATTCTTTTAAAAAATGTTTTTTATGCTCCATGTTGTACAGATCAATTCTATTCATTGTTATATCATGCATATATACAAAAACGAGAGGTAAAAGAAGACTATTTTCAAAAACTTGACTATTATGCGAAATGTATAAGGATGGAATATGACAACAATGAGTTTATGACATCACTTGGATTGTTATTCCCATATCTAAAAAGTAATTCATATGATTTTGTCCGTCCAATCGATAAATCTGTTTATTATAACAAAAAAAATATACTAATAAGTAAAGCATTTGATTATCTTAAAAATAATACAAGTATTAAGGAAGTAGTCCCTATTCATCTTAAGCACTCTTTTTATAGCGGTTATGTATATTTTAAAGGTATTCTTGATTCAAGAAATGTATTTATCAAATATGGCGGCTCTGGAGATTCATGTAAAAAGGAATTTGTATTTACAAAGCGAGCGCATTCACTAGATAGCAGACATTTTGTAAATGCTATTTCGTTATGCAATGATGGTGTAAACGATTATGCGGTATATGAATATGTTGACGGTAGATCTTTAGATTCATCGAGTATAATTCAGAAAGAGGACTTATCAAATCAGCTGAAGAAAATTTACGAGGTCTTACAAGATGCGCAGATCCTACATAGAGATGTGAAACCTGATAATTTTTTGATAGTTAATGGAAATCTCGTTTTAATAGATTTTCAATATGCAATTGATATTAGCGAATGGAAAGAATATAGTTATTTGATTAATAATGCGACCCAAATAATATCATTAGGAGATAAGTGTAGATACAGGTGGTATGCTTGGAACGATTTTTATTCTTTTAAGAAAACAGCAAGATTATTAGGCGCTTCTTTTGATTCGGAAAGAAAAGGCAAGGTTTTTACTATGTCCCTAAAGGTCTTGGCTACTCGTCGCTTTTGGATTTGGTTAATTAAGAAAATAAAGGGCAAATTATTGAATTCACCTCAATCTTTTGAGTTCTGAATTGTAATTATATTTATTGGTGTATAAGGGAAAATTTTGATCTTTGTGATATGCTTTGAAAATGTGAGCCGTGATGTGCTTGCAGAAGCCAAGAGAATGTTTCCTAAAATTATGTCGGTCATCTAGTTTCAAAAAGTGAAATAATATTATTAAAAATAATATTTCAAAATATAGGTGGAAGTTAACGAAGAAAAGATAATTATGATAACTAAAGTATTATACTTGCTGTTCGGTTTTTTTTCTACAAGTCCTGTCCTTGGAATTAAAGTGCCTTGGGGGACATATATGACTTTTTATAATGTCTTACTATTTATTATTCTCGTTGATTTATTGTTACCAGAACATCGAAAATACAAATCCAATGAAATAATTGTTAAATATTACGTTTGGGCAATTATCGGATTGTTGTCTTGCTTTTTCGGCTACTTGTATTTTGAAGGCCAGCCCATATGGCAGAAAAATGCATTGTTTTATGTTCCGTATGTGATTGTATATCTAGTGATGTTTATCCTAATGTTGTTAAAAAAGGATGCTTTTAGCAGATGTTCATATTTGACGAAAGGGTTATTTTTAGGATTTCTTGTTAATATTATAGTTGCCATTATTGATGCCGGCGTTTATTATACAACAGGTATTAGTTTAACAAATACTATATTTGCGGATTTTATCGCTGCATACAGAGCTAATAGTAAAGATGCTATAGCTCTCGCTACAGCAGAAGGTATTCGTTCCAGTGGATTTAATGTTGACCCTTCAGATATAGGAATGTTCGCCATAATTTTGACAATATACGCATTATATAAAAGACATTTTTATTTGGTAGTAGTAACGTTTATCGGCTGCCTCGCAGCAATGAGTGTTACTGGATTGGCGGGAATGCTCTTGGCCATATTGATTCATGGAAGGTCGTTGAAATTATCCCCGAAGCCAATTATAGGTATAGCAGTTTCCATACTACTTTTAGTGATTATAGCTTCAAAGAGCTCTATTTTTGAAAAGATGAGATATGCTACAACAGCAAGAATAGAATTGAAAGAAGGAACAATGGATGACAGAGATAATAAACGAGCTCAATACTGGAAAGATTTTATACCAGCAATAGTTAATTCTCCAAACTCATTAATAATAGGAAATGGCTATTTTACAGCGTCTTATGCATATAAAAAAGCTGGTAATAATTTTATAACCTACCCATATGACCCCGAGCAAACCTACTTTGCTTATTTTTTCGATTTAGGATTGATTGGTTTTATTATTATGTTGCTGATGTACTGGCAAACTTACAAAAAATTGAAGAAAAGGTATAAGTTAAAAAATACGAATGAGGATTTATATCACATAGCAGGAATTGAGGGTATAGCAATCGCTTTCCTTGGCTATCATTATACGATTTACTCAGTTGTTATGCTTATGACAATGTGTGCGATTATACGAGTTTCTGCAAGTATAAGTAGGTTAACAAATTGATTTTACATTATATATATTTAAATTGTTTGAGAGGTGAGAGACATTGCAATATTATTAGCGTCTTATAATGGAGAAAAATATTTAAAAGAACAAATTGACTCTATTATTAAACAATCATATACGGCATGGAGTTTGTACATTAGAGATGATGGCTCGAATGACAAAACTGTTGAAATAATAAAAAAATATTGTCAATTAGATAACAGAATCCATTTTTGTGAAGATAATGATACCCATATCGGTGTTAAAGATAGTTTTTTAAGGCTATTAGAAAACGTACAATCTGAACTATATATGTATTGTGATCAAGATGATGTATGGCTGCCTACAAAAATTGAACACACTGTAGATATGTATAATTTGGCTAGAGAAAAGTACGATACGCCAATTGTTGTTCATACAGATGCTGAAGTAGTGGACGCACAGTTGAATACAATTAGCAAATCATATTGGAAGTCAGCTCATATAGTGCCAGAGCGTTATAATCGGAATTATAATTTATTGGCTATATTGACATGCACACAGGGCACCACAATGTTATTCGATGATAAAGCAAAGAAATTGTGTTTCCCATATGGAAATTATTTTAATATGCATGATTGGTGGGTTTCGACTCGAGTTCTAAAAAATGGAGGACATATTGTGGCTCTTCATGAGGCGACTATCCTATACAGACAGCATTCTTCAAATGTTTATGGCGTGTCTTATGGTGAAGATTTGAAGATGAGCAGTAAAATAAAGAAACTGACAGAAGTCTACAAGATTAATAAAAATAAGTATCTATACCTCAAGAAAGATGGCTATGGAGGGGTGTTAAAATATTTATTTAATAAGATGAGAATTATTTTTTATCGATTTGTTTTGGATAGATAAATTCTGTAGATGGTCTTTGACAGCGCTTGTCCACAATACGTGTAAGTAAGTTCTTAAGAACCTATTCAATGTTTAAGAACTATCGAGTAATGTCTTGCAGTACAACAATGTAATAATGGTAATACTGTAATAAAAACGAATTAATAAACTTAATTGAAAGAATTATGCCAACGCTTCTTCAATTGAATGTTACTTTAAATTGGGGGTCACATGGAAAGATTGCCGAAGACATTGGATGTCTGGCTTTGAGTAGAGGCTGGAGATCCTTAATAGCTTATGGCCGTTCGGCAAATTCGTCTAAAAACGAACTAATACGAATTGGTGGAGATGTTGATATTTATGAGCACCTTATTGAGACGCGCCTGTTCGACAATCATGGTCTTGCTTCTCGAAATGCCACAAAGGGTTTTATCAAACGAATTGAAGAAATACACCCTGACGTTATCCATTTGCATAATATTCATGGATATTATCTAAATTATCGTTTATTGTTTGAGTTTTTAAGTAAAACTGACACCCCTATAATTTGGACCCTTCATGATTGTTGGCCTTTTACAGGTCATTGTGGTTTTTTTGATATCGCCCAATGTAATCAATGGAAAACTGGCTGCCATGTTCCATGTCCACTGAAAAAGGAATATCCTTCGTCTTTCCTGTATGACAAGTCTGAACAAAACTGGAGGATGAAACGTGATAGTTTTAATTCTGTAAAGAATATGACGCTTGTACCAGTTAGTGAATGGTTAGGAGAATTAGTTAAAGATTCATTCCTTGGGAGTTATCCAGTAAAGGTAATACATAATGGGATTGATATTGAGGTTTTTAAACCGGCTATTAATCTGGATAATACGCGTAAGAAGTATAAGCTTTATGGTAAAAAAATACTGCTAGGTGTAGCTAATATATGGAGTAAACGTAAGGGGATGGAAGATTTTATTGCTTTAAGAAAACTACTTGATGATGATTTTTTAATTGTCTTGGTTGGCTTAACAGAGAAACAGCAGAAGAATCTTCCAAATGGAATAATTGGTATTAAACGCACTCAAAATCAACAAGAATTGGCAGAATTATATTCTTTGTCAGACATATTTATAAATCCTACATATGAAGATAATTATCCTACTACGAATTTAGAGGCAATGGCTTGTGGAACACCAGTAATTACCTATAATACGGGAGGCTCCCCAGAATCGGTAACAGCCGAAACTGGAGTAGTTGTTGAGAAAGGGAATGTTAATCATTTACTAGGGGCAATAAATCAAATTCTAGGAACAAACAGAGAAAAATATACTCTCTCATGTAGAAAAAGAGCCGAAGAGTACTTTGATAAGAAACTTTGTTATGAGGAGTATATGAAGCTGTATGAGAGCTTTATTTGATAAAAAAAGTTATAAATAATATAAATTGATTACAAATTATGTTAGTATCATTCAGTGGTTTAGATTGTGCAGGTAAATCAACGCAGATAGAACTTCTAAAAGGACACATAAAAGACAAGGGATATAATGCAGAAGTGATTTGGAGCCGGGGTGGATACACTCCAGGGGTTAACTTTCTGAAATCCCTAATTAGAAGAGACAATCGTAAACCAGAAGAACGTTCAGAAGAAGAACGCAAAGCGATGGTGGAGCGTGAGCCTCGGGGTGGTACATTACTACTTTGGCTTTCCATCGTGGATCTTATATGGTATTGGGGCATAATATTCAGAAGTAAAAGTTTAAATAAGAAGATTGTTATATGCGACCGTTATTACTGGGATACGTATATAGATTTTAAACTAAGATATCCAAATGTCAATTTTGAAAATTGGGTTTCGTGGAAGCTATTGAATAAGTTATATAAAAAACCTGATTGTGATTATTGTCTTACGGTCACGCCCGAGGAGTCAATGAGACGTTCTTCCCTTAAGTTTGAACCGTTCCCTGAGACAGAAGAAAAAAGGGTAAAACGACTGGACGAATACATGAAATTTATAAAAGACGGAAAATGGAAGTATGTGATTGACTGTATGAGAGATATTGAAGTAATACAAGCAGATATAGTGGCTATTTTTGATAAGGAATTGAAATAATAATGAAAAGTATTGAAAAAAGTATTTTGCCGTTATTACTTAGGGAAAAAGAGGCCCTCAGTACTAGTGATGTAGAGACAATATATGGAACCTACAAACAACTGGGACGTAACGGTATGGTTGATTATCTTAATGGAGCCAAACCAAATAAAGCTTTTGCATCGCTTCTGTTAAGTGAATTGGATATTGATGCACAGTATTGGAAGGATGTGCATCAGACATACGTCAATCGCAATGAGCAAGTATTAGAATTGTTGGACAAGATTTTCAGTAGTTTCCATGCATTGGGTGGCAAGTCACTGAGCGTGCAAGAGAACTTTTGCTCCGTGTTGTCATCAGGCATTTCTATTGGCTGTTTTGCCTCTGGTGACGTGGATTTATACGCAAAAAGAGAAGAAATTGATTTATTAATAAGGGCCTTGGAGAAGAATGATTTCATCAAGATTAGAAGGCCTGACAAGAATTTAAGAAAGACTCCTGCTTTTACAGAATTTTTTAATGATAGAGCATTAGAAGGAAAAGGGTATTGTATAAACCTAATGAATACCCCAATCTCACGTGACGATTTCATGCTCAATCAAAGTAGATATGAGAACAGATTATTGCATGAGTGGCCAAAACTTGAGAAATATAAAGGAACGGAAATTTGTTTTTTTGAGCCAACAGCACTTCTTTATGCATGTTCTTTACATATAGCCAGCGCCCATTTCTTTGCTGCTAAGCCTGGATTGCCTTTATACTGCGATGTAGATAGAGTTATACGCCATCGAGAAATTGATTGGAAAAGGATAGCCAAATGGTGCAGCGGTGACAAAGTGGGATTAAGAGTGGCATTAGTACTTGATTTGAGCCGCTATTTTATGAATTCAGAGATTCCGGTAGCCTTATCGGAATTTTCAGACGTTACTTCTGATTGTTATATTAATCTACGTAGAAGAATAATTAATGAAGAAAAATATAGTCTTACAGAGTCTACGGGGAAACTGTTTAGGCTATACGCAGAGTTAGCTTCTGATAACATGAAATTTTATAAATCGATAATTAACAGAATAAAGGGATAAATGACAATACATCAACTTTTTGAAAGAGAAGATATTTATAGCATCATTGAGAAGACCTTGAAATCGTATTACAAGGAAGTATATGGGGTAGATGCAGAAGTTAGATTGTCGAAAAACAGGTTCTGTAACTCTTTTGTCGTTTATCCTAGAATTGGTGTTATTATTTCAAGGATTCCATCTTGGGATGTAATGAAGCATATTTATGCTGATTTCAATGTTCAAGGGAACATTCTGAGAAAATGTATTGCATGGTCTTATATTACCCTTTGTTGGTCTACTTTCGGTCTTTTGGGTAGCAGAACGCTTTATGTGTCGGATAAAAAACTTCTGAATAGAAATATAAGTATCATGCCATGCAACAGGAAGATTAGGATATTTGAATTCAAAAAAGGTTATGTAGATGCAATATTGAAAGATGGATACCCTGATAATTTTTTTAAAAAAGAAATTGAGGCTCGAACAGAATTGGCGTATTCTTTTATACCGGGAATAGAAAGAATGGGAGAAAGATGGTATCGTGAGAAAGTTTTAGAGGGATACGGCCTTGTAAGAGTTTCCAAGGACAGATATGAAAGATATTGCAATGAAGTAGTAGAGGATATCCGTCGGCTATTTGAAGATTACGGATATGAAATACCGGCTGTAGAGTACGCAGTGAGTCTTGGACATGAGCTGCGAGAAGGTTTAGATATAATACAAGGGGAAAAAGGAGTAAAGGACCTTGACTATATTAGAGGCGTGCTTAACTATTGTATTGAAATTCTGAATGGTTCAGATATGATAATACCCATAACTATGTCACATGGTGATTTGCAAACGGGTAATATTTTAGTAGATGAAAAAAAGGATAATGTGACAATTTATGATTGGGAAACCATTGGGATGCGTTCTGTATGGTTTGATTGTTCAAGGCTCCTTCTTTATTCTGTGCGCAGAAATCATTTCATTTATCTTGCAAATAACTATGAGGACGATAAAATAAAAAAGGCACTTCTTTTACTAGATAAAAAGAAAGACAGGAATATGAAACAAGTAATGGCAGTATTGATACTTGAAGATATGAAATATAAAGTAAGCGAAATTGAGAGTTTACCAGGAAATACTGGTGTTGAGGATCTTTATGTTTATGAGAATAAGTTGAAAGAGATTACTTGGTTAAATTGATACATAAGTCATGGATATTATTTTTCTCAATCAAGATTCTGGCCAGTTGTTTGGTGACATTGTCAATGCTTTTGCTAGAGCGGGAAATCGTTGTACTTTGCTGTCCACGGCAAAACATAATGTAAAGCTAGATCCTTCCGTAAAGTTTGTTGAGAGTGTAACATATGACCGCTCTTCTACTGCAAAGCGATTTATGACATGGTTGAAATATACCTTGCATGCATATCGGTATGTCAAGCAGCATCCCAGTGAAGAGCTATTTATGGTAAGCAATCCACCGCTAACGTATTTTATTCCATTGATACTTAATCGAAAATACTCTCTGCTTGTCTATGATATTTATCCAGATGCAATAGTAAGTGTAGGGATGTTGAAAGAGAGTAATATACTTATACGTTGGTGGAAGAAAAAAAATGAAAAGATATATCGAGGAGCAAAAAAAATATATACGCTGAGCAACAACATGGCGAAAGCGTTGGAGCAATATACTTCAAGAGAGAGAATTGGGGTTATACCCAACTGGGCTGACACTTCCCTTTTGAAACCCATTGCGCATAAGGAGAACCCATGGCTTGTAGAAAAAGGTTTGCAGGATAAGTTTATAGTTTTGTATTCTGGTAATATTGGAGATACACACAATGTAGAAAAATTGGTTGATGTAGCAAAAATAATAATTGATAGAAAAGATATACTGTTTATTATAATAGGTGATGGCTCGAAAAAGAATGTAGTCAAATCAAGAATTGAAGAATTTGGCGTAGATAATGTTTTGTTATTACCATTTCAAGATAAGGATATTATTCCTTTTTCTATTGGTGCTGCCGACATTGGGGTCATTACTCTTGACGAAAAATCATCTGCAGTCAGCGTTCCTAGTAAAACCTATAGTATGTTGGCAGTAGGCAGTTGCCTAATGTGCATTGCAGCTAAAACTTCAGAGTTGAGCGCATTGGTTGATGAATATAATTGTGGTATGGTGTTTTCTTCTAGTGATGTTCAAGGTATGGCAAATTTCATTATACAAATGGCTTCTGATAAAGAAATGTTGCATCTGAGAAAGGAAAATTCAAGAAAAGCGTCATTAGACTTTACTCCGGAGAATGCGAATAAGTATGTTGAACTTTATGAATAAAAATTATGTATAAAAACTATATAAAACGGTTCTTGGGTTTTTGGATTTCGCTGATAGCAATTATTTGTATTAGCCCCATATTGATAGTAGTGACTATCTGGCTGCATTTTGCCAACAAGGGAGCGGGGGCTTTCTTCTTCCAAGAACGGCCAGGTAAAGATGCGAAGGTTTTCAAGGTTATCAAGTTTAAAACGATGACCGATGAGCGAGATGTAAATGGAGAGTTATTGCCTGATGAAGTCCGCCTGACGAAGGTCGGTAAGTTTGTGCGCTCAACATCGATTGATGAGTTGCCACAACTTATTAACGTGTTAAAAGGTGATATGGCTTTAATTGGCCCGAGACCCTTGTTGGTTCAATACCTGCCTCTATACAGCAAAGAGCAGGCACGTAGACATGAGGTACGCCCAGGAATTAGCGGATGGGCGCAATGTCACGGGCGTAATACAATAACATGGTCTGAAAGATTCAAACTGGATGTGTGGTATGTTGATCATTGTTCATTTTGGACAGACATAAAAATAGTATTTATTACGATAAAGAAAGTCTTAATGCGTGAGGACATAAATAATGCCGCTACCGCAACTATGTATCCATTTAACGGAAATAATTAATATGAAAGATTTAGCAATTTATGGAATGGGGGGCTTTGGTCGAGAAGTCGCCTGTTTGGTGAAGTTCATTAACGAGAAAGAAGAATCCCCCCAATGGAATTTGATAGGTTTTTTTGATGATGGAAAAATCAAAGGTTCTAAGTGCGAATATGGCGTCTGTTTAGGCGGCCTAGACGAATTAAATAATTGGCAGACACCGTTAGATATTGCTATATCAATTGGTACTCCTGCAATAATAAAACATCTTGTAAATTCGATTGACAACCCTAATGTCAGTTTTCCTAATATTATTGCGAGCGATATATGCTGGTATGATTTTAATTCTGTCTGTTTTGGTAAAGGAAATATAATTTCAAGAGAATGCCAGTTTAGTTGTAATGTAAAATTGGGAGATTTTAATGTTTTTAATTATCGGGTAGATGTAGGTCACGATGTGTCAATTGGAAATTATAATTCAATAATGACCGAGGCCAAAATTGCTGGAAATGTTTCAATTGGAGAAATGAATTATATTGGAGTTAATTCCGTAATTCTTCAGGGTGTAAAGGTTGGAAATAACACTACGCTTGCGGCTGGAAGTGTAGCGATGAGAAGAACAAAAGACGGATATACTTTTATGGGAGTACCAGCAAGCGCATGGATAATGACAAAGAAGAAACAATAATGTTAAATCAATAAAAATTTTTAATTATGAGTAATTTAGAAAAGTACAACAACACTTTCTGTGAGACATTACAAATCGGTGAAGAACAACTGTCAGGTCTTGAGTACCAAGGGACTCCACTATGGGATAGTGTTGGTCATATGACATTAATGGCCGCATTGGAAGATGCTTTTGATATCATGATGGATACTGATGATATCGTTGATTTTTCTTCATACGAAAAAGGTAAGGAAATTCTCAAGAAATACGATGTCGAAATTTAATAAGTTATGAATGCAAAAACTTTATTCATAACAGGATGTAATAGGGGAATTGGCAAAGCAATGGTTGAATTGTTTGCCAAAAATGAACACAACATCATCGTTTGCAATAGAAAGCAAGACGACGAATTCGATGCCTTCTGTGAGGGACTTCAAAAAGAGTATGGGGTAGAAATAAAGAAATACTATGCTGATCTTTCTGATGAGCAGAGTATTAAGGAATGCTTGTCCCTGCTTTTGAAGAGTAAACCTAAGATTGATGTCATGATAAACAATGCCGGAGTTGTTGACAAAGGCCTTCTTCAAATGACACCGATACAGAAGATACGCGATGTGTTCCAAATTAACTTCTTTGCCCAGGTTCAACTAATACAGGGTATCTCTCGCTTAATGATGCGTCAAAAATCTGGTGTTATTATCAATATGGCTTCTATTGGAGGTATTGATGCATATCCTGCTTACGTTAGCTATGGTTGTAGCAAGGCAGCGATTATATATTTAACTAAGACGTTGGCTCAGGAATTTGCGCCTTATGGAATTCGTGTCAATGCCTTGGCTCCCAGTATGGTAAAAACCAGAATGCAAGAGCAGATGGGAGAGGAGGCTAACGAAGAGATTCTGCGCAGGACTGCACTAAAACGAAATGCAGAACCTGAGGAGATTGCAAAGCTTGCTTTGTTTGTCGCATCTGATGATTCTGCATTTATTACAGGTCAGATTATCCGAATTGATGGTGGTCTAAATTAAATTACAATGAAAGTAGAAGAAATAAAGAATCTAGCCAAGCAATTGCGCAGGGAGATTATTGAATCTTCGTATGCAACTGGAAAGATAGGTGTCCATATTGGACCGGCCCTGTCAGCTGCAGACTATTTGGCCTATCTTTATGGAAAACAGATGAATGTCTCACCAGAGAAGGTTAATGATGAAAACCGCGATCGATTTGTGCTTAGTAAGGGTCATGCATATACAGCATTATATTCCATACTGAGTCTTCGAGGTTTCTTTAGCCAGGAAGAGTATCGTGCTAACTTCATGACCGATGGTGGCCTCTATCCGGCTCATCCTATCAAGCAGCTTGATAAAGGAATAGAGTGTTCCAGCGGAAGTCTTGGAATGGGTATCTCCTTTGCCGTAGGTAAAGCTTTGGCGGCCAAGAAGAAAGGCCTTTCATATAAGACATATGTCTTAATGGGAGATGGCGAGTGCAACGAAGGTAGTACTTTTGAGGCCTTTACATCTGCTGCTCAGTTTAAACTTGACAATCTTGTCGTTTTTATTGATCACAATGGTTATCAACAGGACGGTACCACAAAAGATGTCATGAATATTCCATTCTTGGGAATGTTCCAATCATTAGGATGGGAGGCTGTCGAGATCGATGGGAATAATATTGATGAGATAGAGCATGCTTTTGCCATCAGGAGAGAAGGTACAGAAAAGCCTTTTGTCATTATTGGTAAAACAGTAAAGGGTAAGGGCGTTTCGTTCATGGAAGGTGTTAACAGTTGGCATCATGCTTCTATGAAAGAGGAGCAATATACCCAGGCATTGGACGAATTAAAATAAGGAGGGCCAGACTATGATAGAAATACAAAGAGCAAATATGAGAATGTGGTCTATGCTTGGAAAGCGTGGAACATTTGGAACAGCTTTGACCGAACTGGCTCCCGAGGTGGACAACCTGATGGCCATTTCTGCTGATTTTGCGCGTTCATCTGGTTTGGAGCGTTATAGCCATACTTACCCTGAAAAGTTCCTGAACGTGGGTATTGCAGAACAGAATCTGATTGGTATAGCTTCTGGACTTGCCAGTGAAGGTTATATTGTCTTTGCCACATCGTTTGCCTCATTTATTGCAACCCGTAGCTATGAGCAGGTAAAGATTCATTGCGGATATATGAAGCATCCTATCAAGGTTGTTGGACTTGCATCCGGCTTTGGCGTGCAGCAACAGGGTAATACTCACTATGGGTTGGATGATATCTGTCTGATGAGAGCTATACCAAACATGACAATTATATCACCCGCAGATGCAACAGAAGTAGTAAAAGCTACTCAGGCACTTCTTAAATTTGATGAACCTGTTTATCTGCGCCTTTGCGGAGAGGCCGGTGATCCGATGGTTTACAAAGAGGATTATGACTTCCAGATTGGTAAAGCCATTACATTACGTGAGGGTGCAGATGTTACTATTGTGGCAACCGGAACTATGGTTTACCAGTCACTTCAGGCAGCTAAGGCACTCGCAGAAGAAGGTATTGAATGCACAGTTATTAATATGCACACCATTAAGCCTCTCGATAGGGACGCTATTGATAAATATTGTCACGACTGCAAGCTAGTGGTAACTGCAGAGGAAGGATTCATCAGCGGTGGCTTAGGTGCCGCCGTGGCAGGGGAAATTGCACAGAGTGGTAAACGTATTCCTCCGATGCAAATTATTGGCTTGACAGAATTCCCTCATGCGGGCAGTTATAAGTATATGCTTGCCCAAACAGGTTTGGATGCTGCACATATTGCTGCTAGGATTAAAGAAGCATTGAAAGCATAATTTATGGATCAGTTCTCCTTTGAGATTAACGGACACCACGTATTGGCCTACAGGAGCGTATATACTCCTGTTAGGTCCAATATGTTTACATTGTTGACAGGAAAAGAAGCGGTGGTGTTTGATCCGAATGAGGATGAAGAGCTGTTGGTTTTATTTAAGGATAAAGGGATTGAAAAGGTACATATCCTGCTTACACATGGTCACTATGACCATATCAGTGGGGTTGTATGGCTGAAAGAACATACTGGCGCAAAAGTGTTCTGTCAGAAGATGTGCGCTGAAAGGTTGCTCAACAGTAAAAGGCCATTGGCACGACTGGTGGCAGTGGTCTTAGCGGAAGAAGACCGTAAAGATGGTGGCCACCGTTATCAGGATTTCAAAGATAAATATAAACCTTTTACTATCAACGCAGATACTACATTTGACAAAGAGGCAGAGTTGAAAATAGGTAATATGGATTTTCAAGTAAAATCCACGCCGGGGCATAGCGAGGGTAGTGCTTGCTATACACTTCTTGATAAAATGATATTTACGGGCGATACTTTGTTGCAGGATTATCCTGTGATACTCAAGTTTCCTGGTGGTAATAAAGATGATTACGAGAAGGTCGCTTTGCCTTTTTTAAATAGCCTATCTAAGGATAGCATCGTCATGCCCGGACATGGTGACCCTTTTATTTTGAAAGATACGAATAACATTTGAATATGATGTTTGAATTAAATAAGTTCGTAAGTAACATTGCAGTAGAAACTGAGCAAGGAAAGAAATTGACTTATGCTCAGTTGGAGAAAGATGCGGATGCAATTGCCGAGGTGATGAAGCCTCGGAAGTTTACATTCTGCCTATGTGAGAATACATTAGGCAGTTTTGTGGGCTATGTGGCTTTTATGACGCATAATATTCCCACGGTATTGTTGGATGGCAGCAAGGATATGGGAATAGTCCAGGGACTTGCTAACCATTATATGCCGGAATATATCTGGATACCTACGAATCGTGTTGATGAATTAGGACATGGAGTTCCTGTTATTACATACGAAGACTATACACTTATAAATTGGGCCGATACTCAACATGAGATCAATCCAGATATATTACTTTGCCTAACGACATCAGGTACTACAGGTAGCCCCAAACTGGTAAAATTGACTGAGAAGAACCTAAGGAGTAATGCTGAGTCAATAGCAGAATACCTGAAGATAACGGAGAAGGAAAGGGCTATCACATCTTTGCCAATGTATTATAGTTTTGGTATGTCAGTTATCAATAGCCACTTGATAAAAGGTGCGACACTGTTGCTGACAGATAAGGCAGTAATACAAAGAGAGTTCCTTAACTTCTTGAAAGAGGGCAAGGCAACATCTATAGCAGGCGTGCCTTATACCTACGAAATGCTTCGTAGGCTTAGGTTTCTGAAGATGGATTTGCCTGAATTGAAAACAATGATTCAGGCAGGAGGAAAACTTAATGCTAACATTGTAAAGGAATATGTGGAGGCAGCACAGGCTAATGGTAAAGAGTTTATCGTTATGTATGGCCAGACTGAGGCCGCACCTCGCATGAGTTATTTGCCTTTTGATAAGGCCTTGGAGAAATATGCAAGCATTGGAATAGCTATACCAGGTGGAAAACTTTCGGTTCGTGATGTGAACGATCAGGAGATAACTACCCCTGATACAGATGGTGAACTTATTTATGAAGGCCCTAATGTTTGTATGGGTTATGCAGAGTGTGTCGAGGACTTGGCCAAGGGTGATGAAAACAATGGTGTGTTGCATACTGGTGATGTGGCCCGATTTGATAGTGATGGCTATTTCTATATCACCGGTCGTATGAAACGATTTGTGAAAGTCTGGGGTAATCGTTGTAATCTTGATGCAACAGAGCAGCTGGTGAAAGCCATTACCACCAGTTGCGCTTGTGTTGGCGTAGATGATAAGATTACCGTTTTTGTTACAGAAAGTGGATTGGAAGATAAAATCAAAGATTATCTTGTTGACAAAACGGGATTAAATATTAGGGCTTTTGATGTGAAGGTCGTAAGTGAAATACCAACGTTACCTTCAGGAAAGCTAGATTACCAAACAATGCAAAAAATGATTTGAGATATGACACTTGAAGAATTATTGAATGTGGCCCCATACTCGATGGGCAAAGAAGAGAAACATGCTGTTTTGGATGAATATTTGGTGAATCTGACCAAATATCATTATGAGCATAGTGAGGAATACCGCAAGATGCTTGATGGTACAGGATTTGATATTAACAAAGTTCAGCACTATGAGGATTTGCCTTATCTGCCAGTAAGTCTGTTCAAGGATCTTACCCTAAGAAGTGTTGCTGAAGATGAGGTGATTAAGACTATGACTTCATCTGGTACTACTGGTCAGAAGACGTCAAAGATTTATCTGGATAGAGAAACATCTGCCAATCAGACCAAGACGTTGACAAAGATCGTATCATCACTTCTTGGAAATAAGCGTGTTCCTATGATTATCCTGGACTCCAGCAATGTGGTGAAGGATAGGAATATGTTCTCTGCCCGTGGTGCAGGTATCCTTGGTTTCTCTATGTTTGGCAGCAAGCGTATGTATGCGCTGGATGAGAATATGGAGTTGGATATCGAAGGAATGAAAGCTTTCTTGGAAGAGCACAAAGATGAGACCATCTTCCTCTTTGGCTTCACCTTTATGATTTGGCAGCACTTCTACAAGAAGTTGAAGGAGAGCGGTTATAAGCCTGACCTCTCCAAAGGTGTACTTATCCATGGTGGTGGATGGAAGAAACTGGTGGCTGAATCGGTCTCTACAGCTCAGTTCAAGCAGTGCCTGAATGATGTATGTGGTATTCCTGTAGAGAATGTACACGACTACTATGGAATGGTGGAGCAGACCGGTACGATTTATATTGAGTGTGAGCATGGTCATCTTCATGCTTCCAACTTCTCTGATATTATCATCCGTAACCCTATAGACTTTAGCGTTGCCAAAAATGGGGAAACGGGTATCATAGAGGTGGTATCTGTGCTACCTAAGAGCTATCCTGGTCATGTGTTGCTGACAGAAGATGAAGGTGTAGTTCTTGGTGAAGATGACTGCCCATGTGGACGAAAAGGCAAGTATTTCCATATCCACGGACGTATCAAGAATGCTGAAATTCGTGGTTGCTCTGATACCTATGCAGCCAAATTTGGTAAACTCTCTGGCTTGGAGTTCGTGATTGGTGATGACAAGACCATTGAGCAGATGCCGTCTGTTCCTGCTTTGCCTCCATTTGCAGAGCCTGTCATTTCCTTCTTCAATGACCTATCAAAACTTGTGATGCAACGAGGTCGCCAGTATTCTGATGTGATGACCTTTGGATTCTGGTGCCGTAAGGGTGCATTGATGCAGGAAAAGGCTAAGTATATTGATTTGGAAAGAAGGTTAGGTCGTGGTATCGTGTTTCATAGTACACCCAGTAATGTGCCTGTGAACTGTGCATTTAGCTTTGCAGCAGGATTACTTGCTGGTAATGCTAATGTCGTGCGTCTGCCAGCTAAGGACTTCCCACAGGTGCAGATTATCAGCGATTGTGTACGTGAGTTGTTGAACACTACTCACAAGGATATGGCTCCATACATTTGCTTTGTGAAGTATCCTCCTATCAAGGAGATTACTGACCTTTTCTCTGGTATGTGCCAGAGCCGTGTGGTGTGGGGTGGTGATGCAACCATTGCAGAGATTCGCCAGTCACCTTTGCAGCCTCGTGCTAATGAAGTGAACTTTGCAGACCGCTATTCCTTCTCAGTGCTGAATGCAGATGCATTCCTGGCTGCTGAGGATCAAGACAAGGTTATTCAGAACTTCTATAATGACACCTACTTCTCTGACCAGAATGCTTGTACTGCTCCTCGTATCATTGTGTGGGTAGGTGAGAGGAAAGCTGAGGCAAAGGAACTGTTCTGGAAGAAGGTTGTTGTGTACGCTCAGGAGCACTATAACATTGCGCCTGTACAGACCATTGGTAAGATCAATGCAATGTACAAGGCCGCTGCTAATCTGAAATTAGGCAAAGTGAGGGTAGAGCAGCCCTTACTTACCCGCATTCAGGTTTATAGTTTAAGTCCAGTTCTTATGGATTACCGTTTTAATAGTGGCTTCTTCTATGAGTATGACGCCAAGTCGTTGACCGACCTGTTACCCATCGCAACCATCAAGAGTCAGACAGTAACTTATTACGGTCTGACACGTGAGGAGATTATTAAGTTCGTGAATGAAGACCATCCTCAGGGAGTAGATAGATTTGTTCCACTAGGCAAATCTATGGACTTCACTCTTGTTTGGGATGGATATGATTTGATAACGACATTAAGTAGAATTGTAAATATTATCTAGACAAATAGATAAACGATTATTTACGATATACGATGAAAGCTAAAAATGCAACCTGATAAAGAAAATTGCTTTCTAACATTACTACGTTTGGGAATAGACCATCGAGGAAATAAAACCTCAAACCAGATTGACTGGCAGAAGGTATATGAACTTGCAATACAGCAAGGGCTTTTAGGTATCGTCATCGATGGTATAGAGCGGTTGCCATATGAAAAACGCCCTTGTCAGGAATTGCTGCTGGAATGGATAGGTGAAGTATTGCAGAGTTATGAGTACCGATATGATGCCTATAAGAATACCATTGCAGAAATGGCTAGATTCTATAACAGTCATGGCTATAAGATGATGGTTCTGAAAGGGTATGCTTGTAGCTTGAATTGGCCAAAGCCAGAGCATCGTCCTTGCGGAGACATAGACATTTGGCAGTTTGGGAAGCAGAAAGAAGCGGATGCTCTATTGGAGAAATTAAAAGTTCAAGGAGTTCAAAAGTTTAAGATTGACAGGTCGCATCATCATCATACGGTATTTGAATGGGGTGAATTCACAGTAGAGAATCATTATGATTTCAATAATGTGCATCATCACAAGTCGAGTGCTGAACTGGAGAAGATCTTTAAGGAATTAGGAAAGGATGATTCACATTTTGTAGAGGTGAAGGGTGCTTTGAAAGGCTCAGCAACCAGGGTTTATATACCATCACCAAACCTTCATGCGTTGTTCTTGCTGAAACATGCAATGACTGATTTTGCGGCTTTTTACGTTACTTTGCGACAGTTGCTTGATTGGGCTTTCCATGTGCAGAAGCATCATAATGAAATTGATTGGGAGTGGCTTGATGGGGTAATGGTACAATTCCACATGAAGGAATTCTTTAATTGCATTAATGCCATCTGTGTAGAAGACCTTGGATTTGAAGCAAGTCTATTTGATGGAGTACAGTTCAATTCGGCATTAAAAGAGAAGGTCCTCAAAGATATCTTAAATCCAAAGTTTCCAAGGGAGGAGCCAGAGAATCTGCTAAAGCGATTGGTGTTCAAGTGCCGTCGATGGAAGGGTAATGCCTGGAAACACGAACTCTGTTATAAAGAGAGTCTGATGAGCGGCTTCTGGAGCGGTGTGTGGAATCATTTGTTGAAACCGAAATCAATATAAAAGATTTTAAAACAATATTATATATTATGAAGACAGCGTTAATTACTGGTATTACTGGTCAAGATGGAAGCTATTTGGCCGAATTTTTGTTAGAAAAAGGTTATGATGTCCATGGAACAATCCGTCGCTCGTCGGTGGATTTCCGTGAAAGAATAGCACATTTGGAGGGAACTCCACATTTTCATCTGCATTATGCAGATCTTGGTGACTCAATGAGTGTGCTGGGTGTGATTGGAAAAGTTCGCCCTGATGAGATATATAACCTGGCAGCACAGAGCCATGTACAGGTTTCGTTCGACAGTCCTGAGTTTACCGCAGATGTGGATGCTGTGGGTGTATTGCGTATTCTTGAAGCAGTTAGACAGTTGGGTATGACGGATACTTGTCGTATCTATCAGGCTTCTACTTCAGAGTTGTATGGTAAGGTGGAAGAGGTTCCTCAGAATGAGAATACTCCGTTCCATCCCTACAGCCCCTATGCCGTAGCCAAGCAGTACGGCTTCTGGATTGTCAAGGAGTATCGTGAGGCTTACAATATGTTCTGCTGCTCTGGTATCTTATTTAATCATGAATCAGAACGCCGTGGTGAGACTTTTGTAACCCGTAAGATTACACTTGCTGCTGCACGTATTTCTCAGGGCCTACAGGATTGCCTGTATCTGGGCAATATGGATAGTCTCCGTGACTGGGGATATGCAAAGGACTACGTAGAATGTATGTGGTTAATCCTTCAGAATGACACTCCTGAGGATTTCGTGATTGCTACAGGTGTGCAGCACTCTGTACGTGAGTTTACAGAACTGGCATTCAAACATGCAGGTATCGAACTGAAGTTTGAAGGCGAAGGTATCAACGAAAAGGGTATTGTAGTGAAAGGCCCAGATGCTTTGATTGGTAAAACTATTGTCGCAGTTTCTGAGGATTTCTATCGTCCAACTGATGTGGTTAACTTGTGGGGTGATCCTACTAAGGCTAAAGCTAAGCTAGGCTGGAATCCTGCAAAGACCAGCTTCGAGGAACTGGTTAAGATAATGGTCGAGAGCGATATCGCCAAGGTTGCTGCTGAAGGTGCTGCTGCTAAGGTAAGAACAAACCTTGCTGAGTACCTCGAAAAGGGTATAGTTAAATAATTGCCCCCTTCCCTCATGTTCCGTCACCTTAAAGACATAGATCCCGTCACCACTTCACATGGCGTAGGGCAAAAGCGTGTTCTTCTCTCCAGCAATGAGTCCGGTTGCTCGCTCACACAGATTGCAGTAACTGAACTCAAAGCAGGTGAGATTGCTGCTGCACATGTGCACCCCGATATGCAGGAGGGGTTCTATGTCCTTGATGGTGAGTTGGAGGTCGAACTTGATGGAAAGAAGATCACTTGCAGTAAGGATACCTTTGTATATGTAGAGAAATGCACCAGCCATGAGATGCATGCGCTTACGGATAGTCGTATTATGACTATCGGATGCGTTATCGAGGCTAGTCGCAATAAGCTCTATCCTATGCTCTTCAAGCAGAACCGCAAGACATTGGTATGGGGTACAGAGGATTGGACGGTATCAGGTGTTCCTAATTCTGAGTCAGAGGTGGAGAATGGCACATGGGCGCGTTACAACCTTACAGAGGTTATAGCACGTAGGCCGGAAGTAATACTTGGACGACAGACTGCAATCAAGTATAACAACCAACTACCGCTTCTCGCAAAAATTATAGATGCTCATCAGGATCTCTCTATACAAGTACATCCGAATGATGAGATGGCCAAACGTGAGCACAATAAGTTTGGAAAATCTGAGATGTGGTATATTCTTGATGCAGAACCTGAGTCTTATCTCTATGCCGGCTTTAAGGAAAAGATAACTCCAGAGCAGTACAAGGAACGTGTTGCCAATGGCACCATAACGGAAGTGCTCGCAAAACATGTGGTACACAAAGGCGATGTGTTCTATCTCCCTTCAGGCCGTGTGCACGCCATCTGTGGAGGCATTAAACTTGCTGAGATACAGCAGTCGTCAGATGTCACCTATCGCATCTTTGACTATAATCGCCCTGGGTTGGATGGCAAACCTCGGGAGTTGCATACCGAATTGGCGGCAAAGGCTATCGACTATACTGTCTATCCAGAATATAAGACACCACATGTAGAGATTATAGGCGAAGCCAATGAAGTTCTGAATACCCCATTTTTTAGCATCAAGATAGTGGAGACCAATGAGCCTTTTCATAGGAATATGATAAAATACGACTCTTTCATTATCATTATGAATATTGGGGAACCGTTCACCATCCGTGTACGTGCCACAGGAGATGAGGTGCTTGTGCCTGCTGAGTCATCCTGTCTCATACCAGCAGCAATTGCTGATTATGAGCTATTTCCTAACCATGGCACTGCAAAGGTCATGGAAGCATTTATCAACAACAAGAAGTCTATTGGAAAAACAGTGAAAGACTTCTTCCATATATTTTCAAATTAATTTTTATATGTTGGACAAATCATCAAAAATATATGTAGCTGGACACAATGGACTTGTTGGTTCTGCTATATGGAATAACCTTAAGAGTAGAGGTTATAATAACCTTATAGGACGTTCACATAAAGAACTGGACTTGACAGACCAAGTGGCTGTTAAGAAGTTCTTCGATGAGGAACAGCCTGATGCTGTGGTTTTGGCTGCGGCATTTGTGGGTGGTATTATGGCCAATAGCCTGTATCGCGCTGACTTCATTATGATGAACATGAAGATCCAGTGCAATGTCATCAGCGAGGCGTATGCTCATGGAGTGAAGAAATTGTTATTCCTTGGTTCGACATGTATCTATCCGAAGAATGCACCGCAGCCGATGAAGGAGGATTGCCTGCTGACTTCACCGTTGGAATACACCAATGAAGAGTATGCTATCGCCAAGATTGCTGGTCTGAAGATGTGCGAGAGTTACAATCTGCAATATGGTACAAACTACATTGCTGTGATGCCTACAAATCTGTATGGTCCCAACGACAACTTCCATCTGGAAAATAGTCATGTGATGCCTGCCATGATGCGTAAGGTGTATTTGGCAAAGCTGATACATGATGCTGAGTGGGATAAGATTGCCATTGACTTGAATAAACGTCCCGTCGAACGAGTTACAGGTTCGGCTTTGCATGAAGAAATATTGGCTGTGCTTGGCAAGTATGGTATATATAATAATAAGGTGGTATTGTGGGGGACTGGCACTCCACTCCGTGAATTCTTGTGGAGTGAGGATATGGCAGATGCCTCAGTACACGTGTTGTTGAATGTAGACTTTAAGGACGTCATCGGTATTGAGAAGTATTCTTCTGTACATTTCGGCGCTTCGACAGATGGTGCAGTAGATAGAAATCATTCCGCAGGTCGTGGTGGTGCCATTCCATCCTTAGGCGAAATAAGGAATTGTCATATTAACGTTGGCACGGGTAAGGAGCTAACTATCCGTGAATTGTCAGAACTTGTCGTCAAGGCTGTAGGTTTTGAAGGAACGGTCGAGTTCGATGCAACCAAGCCTGACGGCACCATGCGCAAGCTAATCGATGTGTCAAAACTTCATTCGCTTGGTTGGACACATAAAGTCGAAATAGATGATGGAGTTGGCAAGCTTTTCGAGTGGTATAGACAAAGCTTAACAACATAGGCTTCGTCTCCGCGAAGCGGATATGAAGCAAGACGTTGTACTTCCGCAGCAGAGTAATTAAAATTATGGGGAAAGATGTCGGTTTTTCATGGTTTCCAGGATGCTGGAGGCCGGTCGCTTTTGGGAGAACTGACAGATTACCTCGCTAATTTATAATAAGGTAGATGTCCAGACCGCAAAAGCTGGTCAATGATGATACACGACATGGCGAAAATGGTGCATAAGGGCATAGTGAATCAGTCCACGATGATAAGCCTTTCGCAGACAGTCCCAGTCATTTCACCAAACGCCAGAGCTTAAAGGGTGGTGCCCTCGGGGCAGGCTTGATGATCCTAGTGATGATGCGCTGACAGTTGCAATCCTTACAGATGCCAATGTCCCATCCCTTCTCAATACAGATGTCAAGGTATGATTTCTTCTTCCTCACCTTCGGTACAGGCGGCACACTCAGCTGCAGCTGGATGCTGCGGAGAATCTCACGGTTGCACGGAGAGAGAAAACCATAGTGGCGGATCCTGACAAACCTGTCTGGTAGTATGTGTTGGGAGAGGAAATTCAGGAAAGTGTCAATCCCCATGGTCATTACGCCAGTAAGCATCCAACCCCTTTTTAGGTGGTCTAATATATAGTTATTACCTTTGTGCCATTAATTCTAAAAACAGAAGTTATGGCAATAAGTAGTAAAGACATTGAAATCCTGTGGAAACGGTACTCTGAGGAAGG
>JAEEGL011877341.1_pt1 | contig 30045 bp, 37 predicted proteins | sample 9134231 | NCBI WGS metagenome assembly JAEEGL01 (sample SAMN16246548, study PRJNA631951) | gut metagenome | biome: gut microbiome; feature: rumen; material: fiber-attached | host: Bos | place: Iran: Karaj | collected 2018-10 | reverse complement strand
TTCTTCAGCTACAATGTCAAGTGCTGCTCCAATTTCTGGAAATGAATCCATAAGGTCAGCATCACGATACATAAGCTTAATATTTGTAAGTCCCGCAAATGCTGAAACCGACAAATCTATATTAGCTTTTAGCCATCTTTCTTTAAGATAAGCATTTTGCTGTAATTCCAATTTTGTTCTCTCATAATCATCTTTGTCTGATGTTCTGTATAGTATAGAATTTGCACCAGACATATCATATGAGTTAACGTGTGGCTGTATTCCTTGGTCTGAGGTAAAATTACCCCTTAATGCTTTTTCAAGCGTTTGGAATACTGTTAATTTATTTTTCTTTGCCATTATACTCTGGTTTTATTTATAATTTTTACTTTATTTGCGTCAAATATAACATAGTTCATTGCATCGTCAGATGCGCCATCAGGTTTTTGCCATCTTGTTCCTGCTGGATACTTTATTCCGTCAAAACCGCATTGCATAAGAAACAAGGATGCCGCCTTTCCAGACCAAGGAAAAATAGCGAATGCATCCTTTTCTGTATCCATACCAAGTTTTTCCCTAATAAATTTATAAAAGTCCTCCCCAGTGTGCTTATATCTTAATCTACTTATGCTAATATTTTTTTCATACCTTTTATAAACATCAACTAATTTTTTAATTATTGATGCTATTTGCTCATTCGTCAAGTTATCATACCACGATAAATAATTAAACCCATTGTCATCAGGAATTTCAACCTCATATAGAATACCATGACTCTCAAAAAATAATTTTTCCTCAAAATTACGAGCATCGTGATATTGCGAATCACTAATACTATTCAATATTGAAATTGCTTCCCTTGCAACCTTATGCCGTGCTTCAGTTTCTCTTTCAAGGTTAAAATCAGGGAGGCCTATATCAAAAGCCTCACTTTCCAGCACTTCCTCCCAATATTTTATACAAGATTTCCTGGTTGAATACACGCCTAATAAGCCCCAAATTTCCTCATACGCTTCACTATCTTCGCACATAAAAAAGTTTTTTCTAATATATTCTTTAGAATCTTCATAACTCATTTCCAGGGTTTGCTTTGGCTCTTTTTCCAAATACCCTGTAGCCACAGCCTTATCATCGGTAACATAAGTTCCCCAACCGAACACTTGAGAACCCGCTCCAGTACTTAAATATTTCTTATGATTAAATTTATCAAAATCAGAGACGGAGCCATGATAAGCCATCATTTCTCCAAACTGATTCTCTGTTAATCTTATTACTTTAGGCATATTTTATATAATATAGTATTTTATTTATAATAATAAATATTAATATGTTCCGGAGAACAACCAAAGGTACGTTCCGGATAATCCTTCTCCCCTTGCGTTTTTATATTTATTCAATGATTCATTGTTGTAAAAAGGCAAGCCGTTATTTGGAACAATTGGCTTATTGTTTATTGTATGATTCTGATTAATTTGCATAGCTCCTGTCATCATATAAGCATTAAGAATTGCTTTATCCTTATCTTGTGCTTTTTCCATCTTCCTATATGAGAACATCATAACAAATAATCCCATTGCAAGACAGGTAATTGCATCATCATGACTTCCATCCATGTGGTCCATTCTCTTTGCTTCACCTTTAAATATCCATGTGTTTAATTCATTAATAACTCTTACTGACCTAATCTTAAATTCGTTATTTCTAACCATATTTGCAAAATTAGCCAATACAGGGTATCTATTTCCTTGCATATGGAAACCAGGCATAATATCAGTATAATCTTTTGAAACATTCTTTGATGATGTTTGAACCGTATATTTCTTCAATTCTGAATCATCATAGAAAAGATTTTTATAACCCTTATGAATCAATGTGAAAAGTGGCACGTCACCAAGTCCGTTAGTACAGTCAATGACAACATAAGCGTTATTATATAACACAGCATAATTATAAAGAATTTCTCCAACGTCATCGCCAAGTTTTCTTCCATAATATTCAGCAACTTGTTCAATTATTGGCATATCGTTTTCATCCCTTCCATCCATATCAATGATTTCTATGGCCGTAAAGTCTTCAGAGCTACCTCTACTCACATCACAAGACGCAATATATCTATGTCCTGCAATTGGAGGCTTCCAGAACCACGTTTCTTCAACAAATTGGTCTTTCATATCTTCCAATGGCTCTCTAACATTAAGTTTTTCTTGCATTTCAATATATTCAGGGTCAATAACGTTATCAGAAGAACCAACAAACGATACATCCAACTCCTGAGCTATCTTAACTTTATCATTGTTGAATGATTTACACATTTCCTCATACCAAGGTGAACGTGGTGTCCATCCTTTTTGTACAAGTTCTTCCCAATGTTCTTCATCATATTTAACCGTTCCAGTTTGGTCTAAAACAGGTTCATAAATCCAATCAAGTTCACCGGTATTTTTATTTTTCTTAAACCATTTAAGGTTTTTATTATAACGTGGGTCTTGATACCAACGGAATTGAACTGCAATAAAGTTGTTTTCCTTTGCCAATGCCAAACGATAAGTGTTATAGTAAAGCATATCCTTACCATTAGGTGTTGACACCATAACAGTCTTCGAATTTGGGTTTGATGACATTGTAGCTGCTGCGGTAGCATAAACAGCAGTACCATTTTCAATGAACGCAGCCTCATCAAGAATAAGAATTGATACAGCGGAAATACCACGAGCAGCATTTTCACCGGATGACCTGGCCACAATTCTACAACCATTAAATAATTCCAATTCTGATTTTGAATCCTTTACAAATATACTCCTGCTATTTTTCTCTGATTTTGGGTCGGGTGAATAATAGTCATCACCCCAATACCAACGAGGAACTTGCACAAGGAAATCTCTGATTTTTGTAATAAGCTGTTGAGCAAGGTCAAGTTTATTACCAATACAAAGAATTGTTTCAGGTGCATCTGCATCAGCAAAAGCACATTGAGCAGTAGCCCATGCAGATGTTAATGTGGTAATACCACACTGACGAGGTTTAATACTAACAACATTTCTATTAGTTGCTAGTGTTTCAAGAAATACACGTTGTCTAGGGAAAAGCATAAAAGGAGATTTTTTACCTTTTGTTGCATCAAACGTGTATAAATATTTTTCTATAAACAAGATACGTGATTTGTCTGCATAGCACTTCACATAGTCTTGCAAGGCTTCATTCATATCAATCATAAACAATAAATTTTAAATTTTAATAAATATATACAAAAACTAAAAAAGCCGTATTTCTACGGCTTATACTTTTGTTTTATTTTTAATATTAACCTTATTTGCGTCAAAAATAACATAATTATAAGCATCGTCAGATGCTCCATCAGGCTTTTGCCATTTTGTGCCGGAAGGGTATTTTATTCCATCAAATCCGCATTGCATAAGGAATAATGATGCTGCTTTATCTCTTCCAAAAAATATCTGTTGAAGCCTTCTGTACACACTTTTGCCATCAGTTAACGCTTTATTAGTGTAAAAACTTGAAGAAAAAAAGTCTTCATAATCGCCATTACTTATTATATCAATCATTTTATCTGCTCTTTCAGGATTTTGCTTCATCCATTGAATATCCTGATATAAATCGCATTTAAATGGGTAATTTTTTTCTGCTATAGCATTTAGATAATTATCATGCAATCTTAAAAACCCTTGTAATATTCTTTTCATGAATTCAGAAGGAAACTCTTCATACCACTCTATGTAATTTTGCCCATTATCTTCTGGTATATCTACTTCATACAAATATGAATCATTAGTTGGCAAATGAGTTGAAATATCAAGCCACCTTTCATTCATTTTTTTTCTTGTTTCATCATTATATTCAGCTGTCATTCCTTTTTTGCATAGCTCAATAAATTCAGATAAACTACCTGCCCATTTAAAATTATATATTATATCATGAGCCTCCTTTTTAGCATCATCAGAGTCATACCCATAATTAGTAATTAAATAATTTGTAATATAATATTCAGCATCTTCATTGTTAAAACTTTTTGCGTTTTCTGAATACCCATTTGCCACAGCCTTATCATCTGTCACATAAGTTCCCCATCCAAATGTCTGAGAACCTGCTCCAGTACTTAAAAACTTCTTATGATTAAACTTATCAAAATCAGCACCAGTGCCATGATAAGCCATCATTTCATCTACTTCATTTTCTTGAAGAACATATCCGTCTAGTTCTTCCTTTGAAAAATCTCCATCATTGATGACGCTTGTTTTTATGTTCTTTTGCTGTATTCTATCTTTAAACTTCTGATAATCAATATTATGCGTTATTTCAGCGTCCATTTCTTTAGCAATAATATGCCCCTTTTTAGTACCAATTAATAAATTCTTCATCACGCTATTGAATTCATCAGTTTTTAACTGACATAAACGTGAAAAAAAGAATGGTATTTTACTAGTTTTAAACAAAAGATGCGTTTGATATTTCTTTGTTAATGAATCATGAAGCATATCAACAAAACCTTTTCCTAGCCTTAAATCCCAAGGCTCGGCAACAAGAAAGTCTGCTTTTTTAATAATATACATTGCTTTCTTGTTATTCTTTGGTAAACTGTGCGCTGAAAATAATTCTAGTAATCCTCTAAATGTATCTCTTAGCAAATAAGGGAAAATTATGCCTTGAGAGTGTATTTCTGTCTTTTTCCCATGTTTTCCAAGTCTAACCTCAACGTATGATAAAAGATAAGGGTGTTTATCGTTTATTTCATCTTTCTTAACGTATAAAAGATAATCTGAAATGGTTTTTATGCTATACCATAAATCCCACAATTCATCATTCATTTCAACAACTGTATCACACCAATCATCCAAATCAGTAGATAACCAGTATGATAAGCCTTGAATTAATGAATTAATAAATCTTCTTTTTGAAATTACTTTATTTGTTAATTCAACTTCGTCTACATCTTCAAAATCATATATATTTCCATCTTCATCACCTTCTGGCAATATTCTTATATCGTTTTTTGGCTTAATTTTTCCAACCAATTCACATTTTAAATTTATGGTATCATTTGGTATTGAAAATGTGCTATTAACTATGTTCTCACATAATTTTTCAAGCTGCGGCTTAAGAGTAATTTCAATTTTTTTACATTTTTCAATTTTTTCACTTAAAACACTTAATAGATAATCAATATCTTTTGATTCTAAGCTACCCATTTCAATACTCCTGTTAATACTTTCATCAGCTTCTTCAAAACCTTTTTTTGTAATAGCATATTCAATTCCAAAATCGCCAAAAGGCGGCAATGCTTCATTGTCGCCAATTGATGTATTTTTATTTGCAATTGCCTTATAAATAAAAGGAGGCAATTTTAATTTTTCTTGTTGTTCTTCTTTTAAAATAACTTTCATTTTAAAGAGATTTCAAAAACTTATCCAATTCTTTCTTTTTAAACGTTGTTACTTCAACCAAATTTCCTTTTATTTCTCTTCCTTGAACCAATTTTATTTTCTTTGGCAAGCTTTGAGCTGGTGTTGTGGCAATAATATTTTGGGCTTGTGAAGCAGCTTGTCCAACGCTTCCATTACCAACTTTTATTGTCATATCCTGAGCATTATTATTTGACGGAATCTGTTTATTTGTATATGATTGAACATCGATTGATTTGTTAAAATTGTTCGAATCCATTTGAGCAACCTTTTCAGCATCAGACCTCAAAGAAGATGGGTCTTTATCACCTTCTGTATTTGTTACATCTAAAGAAGGTTTATTTTGGCCGCTTTCATCACCAGAAACAAATTCTTTTAAAACGTTTAATTGCTTCTTACTAAAAACTATATCCATAATAAATGTATTTTCTATATAAATAATTGCAAAATAAAAAAAGGAGTGAATAAATCACTCCTTTTAATGTTATTTGTAAACAAATGGACTATCTTCTTGTGATACCTCATCATTTGTAATCCTTCTTTCATTACGTTTTGTGTGTCTGCCATTAACCAAATCATTAACGATTTCCTTAACAATTCTGTTTTCATCCATAGGTGGCATTCCACCCATTTCATCGCCTTGAGGCATTTCTTCGTCCTGTGATTGTTCATCAGAACTCATATCATCCTCTTGGCCATTTAATTTTTTGATAACGCTTCTCTTGTCTTTATCACTTAAATAATCAGCGACTTGAGCTGCTATCATATTAATTGCATACTTGTTAATTTTTTCCTCGTCACTAGGGTTTTCTTCATTATAAGAATTAAGTGCTTGACTTAATTCTCCAGAATACTTTTTAACATCGCTTCCTGCTCCACCTTCTGAATCGCCTTCCATATCGTTAAGCTCTCCGCCTTCCATATCAGGTGCTCCAATTTCATCAGGGCCTCCCATTTGTGGCATTTGGTCATTCATTGGTGGCATTGGTGGCATTACACCCATATCGTCATTAGAATGAGGTACTTTTAAAACGTATCTCTCATTTATTTCTTTTTTTTTAGTACACGCTGTATGCTTTCTGCAATTGCATTGTCTATTGATTCTGGGTCAATATCAAATGGTGCTCCATCACCGATTCTTTCTCCGTAAGGACTATCATTTCTTACTGAATCATCGTTCATATCATAATATCCTGGGAACTCCTTTATATCCTTTGGAGGTAAATCCATAACTACCTTTTGATAAGCAGGGTGTTTTCCAAAGTCATCAAGTTTGTTCATATTACCACTTGGAACACGTCCGGCATCTTTAAAAGGATATAAACCATCTTCGTTGATTCTTCTCGCTTTATTTCTCATTGCAGCTTCACGAAGCTTCATTTCACGATATGCTCTAGATTCATAAACTTCAGGTTCTTCTCCTTCTTCAAATGCTATTTCGTCCTCAATTGGCTTTTCATCATCCATTCCTGGTTCTTCGCTGTCAGTATCAAGTTCGAAATCTGCTTCATCATCTTCTAGACCTTCATCGTTATCATCGTATAAGTCATCATCCTCATACTCTTCAGCGTTGATTGCATCAAGAATTTGGTCAAGTTTTGCCTCAATTGCATCAATTCTTGACTCAAGGTCTCCACCAACAGCATCTTCTCCGCCAAGGTCTAAATCATCTTCACCTTCAACATCTAAGCCGTCATCTTCAACATCTAGGTCATCACCTTCTACGCCTAAGTCAGGGTCTGTTCCTTCAACGTCATCTTCAATACCGTCACCAAGGTCATCAATAGCCTCATCAATCTGTCTTCCTTCACCTGCGTCAAATGGATTGTCATCACCAATCTCTCCAACACCAGGTTTTGGAGAATTTTGATTGTCAGGAGTATAAATCATTGATGTATCTTCCTCATGAATTGTTCCTTGTTTTTCTTCACCAGAACTGGTTATTTTCTTATCGCCATCATCAATGTTACGTGCTTCTGGTCCATCAAATGGTGCGCTATCGCCAATCTCAGTTCCATGAGATTTATCCATGTAATCATCATTTCCACGATTCCATCCTAATACTTGGTCACTACCTTCCTTAATGTCTGTTTCCTTGAGGTCTACTTTCTCATGTTCAACTGCATCTTCTACAGGACCATTCTTTTCTGGTTCAGTATCAGTTACGTTATTCTTTAACTTAAATTTTTTATCAGCCGGATTACAGAATGGGTCTCCACCTTTTCCGCATTCATTTACCTCATTAATAGGTTTAACTGCTGTCTGTGGCTTACGATTGAAGATTTTCATTGCATTCTCCATGATTTGTCTCTCACGAGAAATTTCTCTCTTCATCTTATCAGTTGCCTCAACTGTTAATTCCTCCTGTCTATCTGGATTCCATGATTCAACAATTATATTTGCGCCTTTACCAAATGCTTCAGCTAAAGACCTCAATTTGAAATCGAAATTCTTCTGAGCATTAGCAAAACTTGAATATTCATTGTCTTTTCTGTTTCTAAATCCACCAATGTATTCGAAATTCTCTGCCAATACATTATCCTTCTTAGAAGAAACTTTAATATAGAACTTAGTTCCTTCTCTTACAATACCGTATAGTTTTCCATCAGCAGCAACTTTGCTATATTCAACACCAGTGTATGGTTGTTTCTTTGACTCATTTAAGCCATAGCTCATAAGTTGCTTCATTCTGTCAAACTGACCGTTCATGTCTTTGCTATTATTCATCATGATTAAATAATTATTTTTTCTTATTTTTATATAAATATTTTACTCTTCTAAAAAAATATATTATTTGTAATTAAATAAACACATTTATACTACATCATCAGCTGTGCCTCCTATATTATCAAATCCTCTTGTGTCAAATTGAGGCCTAAAAATTTTGCTTGTAAACTTATCAAATGCTCTTACATATATTACATTACCAGGCTCCATTGTCATTGGATTCCATTGTATGCATAAGCAATAATTTATACCTATTCTAGCTGAAAGCATTTCATCAAAGAGTACTTTATATTGTTTACCGTTTTCTTTAGATGTCATTATATTGCCATAATTAACAAGATAATTTATAAGCATTTCTCTTTCATGCTTCCATCTTTGTTTAAACGGATTATGGTCTGCATTGCCATCAGCAACAACTTCTTCATTTAAAGACATTCTTATATATTTTTCAGCTATCTCTAAAATTTCATCTTCATCTATTGAATTTAATTTATCATAAAGTGATGAACTAAGATTCCAAAGTATATCCATATATCCTGTTCGCCTTAATACCTTATATATAATATTAGACGAATCTGATTCGCCACCTCTATTCAAACCTTTCTTTCTCATTGACTTAACATAATCAAGAATGGCGTGTGCTTTCTTACCTATTTTTCTAAGTTTAGCATCATCATCAGTTTTCTTGAATTCATCATACAAATCATCAATATCAGTCATTATTTTGGCTGCTTTATCTTTGATGCTGTATTTGTTAAGACCAATTGGCTTTATGCTTTCCTTTGACGGTTTCTTAATCCAATCATTTTTCTCCAAATCATATATACCACCAGAATTGGTGTTAGCGCCTAAATCTTCAACATATAATTCCACAGGAAAGCCGAATATTTTAAGCTTTGAATGTTCTTTATTCCATTCGTTTTTCTTTCCGTTAAAATATTCTTGAACAAAGTCTTTTTTGTTATCTACTTCAGAAAAGTCTACTTGAAGATGTAAATCAATATCAGAAAATTTTGACCAATTATAATTACATATTGAACCCATCAACACAATACCTTTCGGCTTTGTCCATCCAATATTCGTTGATTCCCAGAAATCATCAGCAATATCAAGCAATTTCAATCTTGCTCTTGAATTCAGTTTGTAACCATCCCAAATCTTTGGGGCAAGTTCATTACGTTTTTTAAATGAATACAAATTTACCTGATTTGCCTCAACTTCTGATTCTATATTTTCATTTAAATTACCATATTTATCAAGGTCAACAATAACGCATTTTCCATACCATCTTTTAAAGTCTACAGCACATGATTTCTTTTCAAAATATTGTGGCATAAGGCCAGGCTTTGATGGAAATATAACTGCCCATCTTTTAAACCTATCTGGTTTAAGTTCTAAAGCTATATTTATTGCATCTTGCGAAGCATCTTCACTTATATGAAAATTATCATTTGCGCCACCTTCTGGATTTATTGTAAATTCATCTTTTTCGTAAGGTGGCTTATCTTCAGACATGAAAGTGCTATGACTAGTGTTTTCACTAGCCATAGCGTTTTTAAGTTTAACCAAATTATTTTCTTTTATGTAGACTTTTCTGCGCATATAATTAATTAGCAATTATTACAAACAGGGAATTGTAAATCGGTTTCACGATAATACTCTTCGCCAACATATTCTCCAATCTGTGTAAACTTAGTCCAAGGCTCACCAGTATCTTTGTTGTAATTGAAAGTTGTTCCACTGCATACCTGTGGAATTGACTGCATACCAATTATTTCACCGGTTTGAAATTCTCCTGTTTTATACTCATAAAGAAAATTTGTACCTTCTGCGTCATCGTGATATTTCTCGATGAACTTTTCATCATATTTATTTAAATCCATAATTAAAAATTTATTTTTTATTCAAATGAAATTATTTATATATAAATATAAATCCCAATGAAAAAGACTATTATATTAAATGAAAACACTTTCAAAAAAATAAAAAAGCTAATTATTAAAGAAGCTGTTAAACAAAACCCATATATATTCGGTACAGGAGGAAAAGATGATTATACTAAAATCTTATCAAGTTTAGAAAAAGTACCTAATTTGAAAATAGATAGATATAAGAATTATGACTTAGAGAATTCATATAAGTCATGGGAAAAAACGGGGTTTGACAAAAACTCTTACGAATATGTAGAATGGGGAAATAATTTAAAATCATATTTATCTTTTTTAAGTGGAGGAATAGAATTTGTCCTAAATGATAAAGTTAAAAGAATAAATATGAATAGGCCTCAATGGGTTTTTCTTGACCCTTCTTGGATTGAAGATGTAGTAACTAAAAACAAAGATAATGAAAAGCATCAAAGTATTTATTGCTTAATATTAAAATTGTCTCAAAACAAAGTTGTTTGGAACGATTTGTTTTTTAACCCAATATTCGAAGAGTTAAAAAATGAAATTTCTGAAATAAGAAAATTTGTCGGAAAAGCAATAGGTATTAATCCAAACCTTAAATCGCTTTTGCCAATAGAACAATATAGAGAATTAACTAAATTTATTAACGACCCAAATAGCGCTAAGCCAGAACTATTTTACGAACCGCCAAAACAGAATTTTAATGATGATGAAGATTTTTAATAAAAAAAAGGACTACTCAATCGTAGTCCTTTTTTCTATATGCTTCTAATTCTTTTTGATATGCCTCTGTATTGACAAATCCACAAGATTTAAGTTCTGGGCAGAATCCGCAATAAACGCAATTCCTAACCATCTTGTCAGCCATAACAGGGTCAAATTTGTTTATTTCATCTTTAACCATCTGCCAAGCTTCCCTTGTTTCTTTTGATGCGCACGTACATAATCTCTTTCTTGATATGTTTTTCAATGTCTGCGCATTAACAACAAAGTCTTGGTCATTTGGCGCTCCTTGTGGCAATTCATCCCTATCACAATCTAGCCTTCTTCTATCCTCCCTTTGAGAATGAATAAATGGTAGCATAAAACCATGACGCAATAAATGAACTCCAACCCATTGTCTTAAATCCTTAAACGATATAAGATATTCAACAAGTTTAATTGGTGAATGTTCTGCAAGTAATACACCGGCTTCCCAATTTTTGCTTGGTTCTTTATCTATTGGTTCTTTACCAATTGTTCTCCTTGCAGCGTTCAATGCTCTTTTCCAAGAAGTTTCTTGCGTAACTGTTACTGTTGTTCCTATTTTCATTTCTTATGCAATTTATCGTCTCTTAGTCTTATCAGTTTTCTATCAATCTCATTTTCATAATCTTCATAGCCAAGCATATAAGCAAGTTGTTCACACATTATAGTAACATCTGCCAATTCTGTTATAAGACCGTTTCTATCGGTTCTTCCTCTTCTGTGCCTTGCTATAGCTGTAATAAGTTCTCCAAGTTCTTCATAAGCCATTTCTCTCTGGGCTTCTCCACCCCATTTTCTTATGGCTTCATCATACAATGATAATCTATCCTCTTTTTTCATTCTTTAACTCGTTTACAGCAAAATATATATCACCCATTGCAAATACAAAACACAATATTGCAAACATTATTTTCCCTTGTATAAAACCACAAAACGATAATAAAAACATTCCGATAATTGCTAGTATCCATCCTACAATTGCATTTATATGAATTGTTTCACACACCTTTGATATGGTTAATACTATACCTATTATTACCAGTATAGTTCCAATTAAATTAATTATCAACATATATTATTATTTTTTATTTATTATTTTTCTTAATTGTTAAACCAACAGCTTCTAAAATGTCACTAATCATTTCAAAATATCCAGGTTCTAACGCCTTTGTTAGTTTATAAACAGACTCATCTGAACTATTCTTAATTTCGAAATAATCTTTTTCAGTATTATTTTCAAGATAAAATCCCTTTTTACTCCTAAAGAACAATTCATCTTCTATTTCTTCAAGATTAGCATTATCAAGCTTTTGATATTCATATTTCTTCTCTTTTATTAATCTATTCAATGCTTTCCCCTGGGATGAATCATTTTTAAAAACCACATAATCTCTCACATCTACATCATTGTATTGATATTGTGTACCATTTGAAAATACAACCTTTAACGTTTTAGGCTTATTTTCATTATCAATGCATTCGGTATAAATAACATTTGAACTATCGTACCATGTTTTATCAACACCATTACAATAAACATTAAACTTTTTTGCCATATCTTTTTGTATTTAAATTTTTATAAAAATTGAGTTTTTTAAAATAATTTGCTTTTCTTTCTCTCTTTATCTTTTCAAATTGGTATATGTCATACCAAGCTGTTAAATTTGTTGCGCCAGTTTGCCTTGACTTATATGTTGCTGCGGTTGATACGCCATCATCATAAGTGTAATCCATCCAATATATTTGCCCTACTGGTTCTGCCATTGGCTGTGAATCAGCTAAATCAAAGCCAATTGTTTGTGCCGCTACTTTAACTGCTTTTGGTAAAAAGTCCCAATTGCTACTTTTATTATACAAGAATGTATAATCATACGATACGTATTGAAATTTAGGCTTGCTCATTGTCTATTAAACTGTTTAAAGTTACATCCATTGTTATTTCACTAATGCCATTGTTAGACATAAGATTAATAATTAACATTCCATTATCTCTATCGAAAGATACACTTTTAATAACATAATCTTTATCTAATATTAATTCCATTTTTGGAGTATTAAGTATATTAGAATAATCATAAGAAGTATATGTATATTTCATAATTTATAATTTAATATTACAAATATACAAAAAATTGTTAAAATAAGCAAATTTTTTAATCAAAAAAATGAGATTTGACTGATTAAAAAGAAAAACTATATTTTATAAAAAGAAGAATTATGAGTGAAAAGAAAAATTATTCTTATGAATTGCAAGAAGTATTAACTTATATGATTGATGTTCTTGCGACAGAATTCCCAACAGATGTATTTACTCCGGAATATCTTATTGTATCTATTTTAGATATTAAGAAATGCCACGCAAATTTATTTCTTGACAATTACCTAATGTCTAATAATATAGATGAACTCAGAGAAATTTATACTACGGTATTAAAAGAAAACAACAAACCTATAGTAAAAGATAAAAACAAAGAAAAGGTTGAATTTGATTTTGAGCTTAATAAGATAATGGAATCATCAGAAAAAGAAGCTGCTAAAACAAATTCAAGCCAAGTTGGAACTGAACACGTTCTTTTAGCAATACTAAATCCTAGTAACGGAATAAAATTGCAAGAAGTATTCAAAACTGTAGGGATAGACTACGAACTTATTTATTCTAAGTGCGAAAATGCAACAAAAGAAAATAGGTCTCAGAGAAAGAAGAATTTTATAAATAATAATGGTGGGTTGACTATGACAATTCAACCTCCTATAAAACAAGTAATACCTTTGAAAAGCGAAGTTAACACAACAACCAGTTCTAATTTATCAGAAGGAGAATATACTCAAAAATATACAACTAATATCAATGAATTAGCTAAAGAAGGTAAACTTGATGCATTAATTGGTAGAAAAACAGAATTAGACCAAATAATTAAAGTTCTTGCCAGAAGAAAGAAAAACAATGTTATATTAGTTGGCAATGGTGGCGTAGGAAAAACAGCTATCGTTAATGGACTTGCTCAATTAATTGAATCCGGTGATGTTCCTTCAATACTTGAAGGTAAACAAATTGTTTCAATTAACATTATGGCATTGGTTAGTGGCACTCACTTTAGAGGAATGTTTGAAGAAAGAATAAAAGGCTTATTCGATGAATTAAGGTCTAATAACAAATATATTCTTTTCATTGATGATATGCAGTCAGTATTGAAAAGTACAAGTAAAGAAAGAGATACTGATATATCAAATATGATTAGCGATATTCTTACAGAGGGTGATGTTAGAGTAATTGGAGCAACTAGTTTTAAAGAGTATAGAAATTCAGTAGAATCAAATCCTACAATTTCAAACAAACTTCAAAGAATAATAATAGAGCCGTCATCAATAAAAGAATCAATAGAAATATTGAACCAAAACAAAAAATATTATGAAGAATTTCATAATGTAGAGTATACAAATGAAGCCATTGTAAAATGTGTGGAGTTATCAGAAAGATATATAACTGATAGAAGCTTGCCTGATTCAGCTTTTGATGTTCTTGATTTGGCCGGAGCGTATACATCATTGAAAAATAAAAGTTCAGAGGAATTTACTGAACTAAAAAAGAGACTTAGTGAAATAGAAGAAGAGAAAAATGAAATACTTAATAATGGAGAATTTGAAAAAATTGATGCAATAACAATTGAAGAAAACGATATTAAGAAAAGAATTTCTGATTTCAAGAGGGAACAAAATTCATCAGTCAAGAAAAGAAATACAATTAATGCTGATAGAATAGCTGAAACTGTTTCTGAAATGACAAATATTCCAATTTCAAAATTATCAAGTAATGAAAAAGAAAAAATTTCTCACATTGATGAAACATTAAAAAAGAGTATTATAGGACAAGATGAAGCTGTTGAAAGCCTTTGCAGAGTAATTAAGAGAAATAAAGTTGGATTAGGAGATAAAACCAAGACAATGGCTAATATTCTTATGGCAGGTCCTTCTGGAAGTGGTAAAACTCTTATTGCAAAGAAACTTGCTGAAGAAATATTTGGCGATGAAAAGGCACTTGTAAGAATTGATATGTCTGAATATTCAGAAAAGAATTCAGTTGCAAAATTAACAGGAGCTGCGCCTGGATATATTGGTTATGAAAATGGTGGGCAATTAACCGAGGCCATTAAGCATAAACAACATTGCGTATTGCTTCTTGATGAAATTGAAAAGGCCGACCAAGAGATTTACAATTTGTTCTTGCAGTTATTTGATGAAGGAAGATTAACTGATAGTTCTGGCCAAATTGTTAACTTTAAAAATGTTATTGTTTTAATGACATCTAATATTGGTGCAAAACAAGCAGCAGAATTTGGCGCAGGAGTTGGATTTGTAACCGATGAAGCAACAAATAAAAAATCAATCATTGAAAAACAACTAAAACAAAAATTCACACCAGAATTCTTAAATAGAATTGATAAAATAGTATATTTCAACACTCTTACAGATGATAACTTAAGAGATATTGTTAAATTAGAGATTAATAAATTTGGAAATAGATTAAAGGAAATTAATTTTAATATTAAATACGATGATAACGTTGTATCTTACATACATGAACAAGCAATTAAACAAAAAGAATATGGGGCAAGACCTATTATAAGGCTTATTCAAAATAATCTAGAAGATGCAATTACAGATTTAATATTAGAAAATGATTATGAACCAGAATATACATTTAGCGTTACATGCGAAAATAATCATATTGGAATTAAATAACTCATAATTTTTTCAAATATTTCAAAAACTTCACAAATGGTAGCTTTTTTTTAACAAATTAGCTACCATTTACTTAAATTAAGTTAAAAATAAGCAATTTTTACACAAAATATTTGGTTAATTGAAATATTTTTTGTACCTTTGCACTTGAAAATCAAATCGTTATGATGATAGATTTGTGCAATAGACTCGTTGATAATAATTTGTCAAAAGAAGAGATATTGCGGAACATAGAGATAGTAAGCACCTCATATGAGGACGCCCCAAAGATAACAGAACTGCTAGCCAAATGCTTTGCATTACCCCATCAAGAGGTGGCGTTAAGGCAATTGATTTACTCTGATGCTCAATTAGATAAGTCAGTAAAGGCTATAGATAAAAGAACAGGAGATATATACGGATTTTTAATATTCTGTAATTTTCCAATACACGTTGGTTCTCCTATTCTTCATATTAATGCAAGACTCGGTGGATTCTTGGTGCAGTTTAAACAAATTAATGGACATTCATTCATAATAGATGAAAGACTTAGAGGAACTGGTATTGATAAAAAAATGCTTTCATTCCAAAAAGAATTTCTTGATGAATATGAGTTAATTTGGTGTGCAGTTGAAAAAGATTTGAAAAGTCACGCATATTGGAAGCGGTTAGGCTTTAGAGAACTTTTTAGGATTCCAGATGCTTCGTTTTATGGCATTTTTAATGATAAACTCATCGATGATGATATTTATAGTATAATAAATGAGTTGAAAGATGAAGAAAATCATTATAAGAGAAGATAAAGAATACCTTCTTTACGAAGAAGCAATGTTGGAAGAAATGTTTGGCGGCTGGGGCGATAAAGTTAAATCTATTAAGGATTACCTTGATAAAAACTTTGCCAGAGCCGCTGCAACCATGTTTGGTGAAGATGGTAAACCACAAGTAAAACAAGTAGTAGCTTGGCTTGATGATTATAAGCAAATAGTTAAAACACTGACGGAAGTACAACTATTTTATATAATTCAAGACCAGTTCAAAAAAATAATATCAGATAAAAAAGAAAGGGATAAGTTCTTAATACAAGTCCTTAAAGATTGGTATAATAATAAAATCACTAAAAACTATTCATTGTCCGTTTATTAAGAAATAGAATATTAATAAGAGGTATAGTACAGCAGATAGCTCTCTCTCGTAAGCTGCTGTCAATGGGTAAGGGATTTACTCAGCCTCAGTTAAAATTATAAATGATGAGAAAAAAATTAAAATTATTTTTGTTGGTGATTGCGCTTGCAGTACCAACAATGGCAGATAGCCAAAACAAAGAGGTATTTAATTGGGAGCCTGTAATTAACGCAATTATTCAAGTGGAAAGTAAAGGAAACCCAAAAGCGTATAATAAAGCAGGCGATTGTGTGGGAGTTCTTCAAATTACTCCGGTGTTAGTGAAAGAGTGTAATAACATTTTAAAAAATCAAAAAAGTGCGAAGCGTTACACAATGCAGGATAGGTGGAACGCAGAAAAATCAAAAGAAATGTTTGTCATTATTCAAGAGAAACATAATCCTGAGCATAATATAGAAAAAGCCATAAAATGTTGGAATTGTGGCGGATTCTATTTAAAGAACAACGGTTGGAAAAATAAAAGCGTTGGCTATTACAAGAAAGTTATGAAATATCTTAAATAAGTAAAAAGGTTGTAGAAAGTCTACAACCTTTTTTATTTAATATCCCCATTTTTCCTTGCTTTCATTAGTCTCTCTCCAAAATCTTTATCGGTCATTGAAGATGGCTTGATGGTATCATTGACAGGAACATCATATTTTTTATTTGAATCAACATGTCTGAGAATTTCCATTCCACCTGCTGTTTGCATTAATCTTTCACGGCGAAGACGTTCTCTATAATTTATATGATTATTCAAAGCATCTTGCATTGCTTTTTTATCACCTTTATATTCTCTACTTAATCTTTCTCTATAAGTATTTCCTAATCTTGTGCCTTCGTTTGGGTCTTTGATATTTAATCCAGGCGCATCCATATATGCGTCATAATCATCACGCCAATCTCCCCAAACTTCTTCATTTAATATTTTATTAACCGTTTCTTTAATAATTTTGTTCAATACTTTTTCAGTTAATTTAATATTTTGTCTAGCCATATATTTATTTATTTTTATTTAATAAATATTTATATTTAAATAAAAAAGTATGGCAATAAATGAAAACGTGTTAAATAAAATAATATCTGAAATTATTAAAAATTCATTTAATGATATTGTGAAAGATTACAAAAGAATAGATGATGTTCCTAATGGTCAATCTTCCAAAATGCCATCTGACGCAAAAAAAGAAAATAGATATAAAGAACTTAAAATATGCCAAAATATTCATTATGACAATAAATTTGAAAATATGGCAATTGAAGCATGTAAGCCAAAAGGAATAATGTTTAATAAAGGGGCTATTTTAAAACGTATATTTAATTCTAACAAAATGTCTTATTCAATACCAGTAATGGATTTTATACGTTTTGTCAAAAATAAATATCCAAATAAAAAAATTTCAAAAAAATTAATACCAAGAAAAAGGGATAGAAATCAACTAAATGATGTTGAATATTATAATCTAATTATAAATCTTATTTAACAATGAAAAAATACATATTATCTTATATATGCGACCTTGAAGGATGGAAAACAGCTATTAAACAATTACACTGGGATGCAAATTCTCTTTCACAACATCAATTGTGCGATGATATTGCCACAATAATTTCCGATTTTCAAGATAAAGTATCTGAGGTTGAACAATCAATCTCAGGTAAATTACCGGTTAATAACCTTAAAGGAACACCATATAAAATCACAACACTTAAAAAGTTTGTTCAAGATGTTATAAGCGGCACAAAAACATTCTATCACAAACTACAGAAAGAGGGCGATGCATATATTGGTATGAGAAGCGACACAGAGGCTGTTTTAAGCGATTTACAGCGTCAATTATACCTTGTAGACTTTACCATTAAGGAAAGCCTAAAAGAACGCCTTAGAAACCAAATAAAAGAGAATAGGGTTATCATATCAAATGGTAGGGAAAAATATTCTTTAACTGAAAACGAATTGCGTGAATTTGTTTCAAAAGCTATTAAGAATGTTAATAAGAAAAAAATAAATGAAGCAACTCTTGATGCTCAAATGGCTTTTCATGAATTAGAACTTTATATGGATTCTTTTGAAGATTTTAGAAGGAAATCAGTACAAGTTGGAAAATTACTTTATGAAACAGGCCATAATGATGCTGCTGCTGAAATTGGAGCTGTTTTAAAAATAATGACAAGTTCTAGAAATAAACTAAATTTAATATTAAAGCAAAAATAAAAAATATGAAAAAAACAATAAGATTAACAGAATCAGATTTGCATAATATTATAAAAAAATCTGTAAATAGAATCATAAGAGAAATGGATGAAAGTAATTCAATATATGATTCTATAGATGCTTCACTTTCTAAATTTGGCGATGCACGTGTTTCAAGATTTTATAGCGATGAAAACCAAATAACACTGGCAGTTAATAAAAGTATACAAAGAAAGCCTATAATTGATATAATGAAACGATTTGGCTATGAATATTATACATCAGGAGCTAATGATGAATATATAATGGTAACATTTAAACAATCAGATAGTTATTTAGATGATTACGCCCAGGAAAGAATGAATTTGGAAGCAAATTATGATGATTTCCCTCCAATGAGATAAAAAATAAGAGCTAAGTTCATTTCTTAGCTCTTTTTTCTTATCCTTACGACAATACTTGCTTTTGTCCTTAAATACTCTGTTCATTGCGACAAATTGACCGCCACCATTGCGTTCAAATTGTTCATCCCTTGCTATCATTCGCAGTATCTTGTACTGCTCCGTGCTCTTTGTCCTTTTTGACTTTTTCATCGCTAATCCTCCTTATTTTACATTTATCGTTTAATACAAACCCATATCTGCAATCTATGCAAGCAAAATCACTTGTGTGTATTGACACACCTTTCTTAAGTTTAGAATGCCCAAATATCTGATACGTTCCTTTTCCAAGACCATTATTTTTAATGAACTCTTGTATATCACACCAAACAGGACTTCCAGCTTTAGCACCAAACCAAGTTCTTGTTTCTCCTACAATTGCAAGCTTATTTATACCATCACTGGAATCTTGCAATTTATTAATTTCATCAGGCATATTTTCATCATTCTTGATTCCTGCTAATTTAAGCCAATATTCTGTTATACCGGCGTGAGTGAAATAAACTTTCTTTCCGCCAACCTCTTCATAATGGCATAGCTTAAACAAATCATTATTTTCATTAAATAATCTGCCTAATTGAACGCTATGTATGCCGTCATATCTGGTTGACCTGCATCTATCATCAAATTCTTTTATCTTATAATGCAAGTCATGATTACCCAAAAGAAGAATAACCTTATCAGGGTTTTCTCTTTTGAGGGTTAGTATTTCTTGGAAATTAGCCACAATGTCATTGAATTCGTATTCGATTCCTTCATCTACATATGGGTCAAAATAATCTCCCAGAAATACTATTTTATCAACCTTATTTATATACCGTCTGACAGCACTTTTCCAAAAAGTTCTGCCATGTATATCAGGAATAATTAATGTCTTCATTTTTTAGTCCAATATAAACAATTTACATTATTTTCAACCTGAAACTCTATTTTCTCCTTTACTTCCTTCCAGGAAATTGGAGCGTAGTTGTTCATATCAACACCAACATCATATTGAGTTGGGTAGAGATATTCCATTCTAGGGACATCTTTTCCACCAAGAGAATTTGGTCCAAGATGTATATGTCCATGCAATGCCCATACTTGGTCTTTTGGCTCACGATATATACCACTATAACATAAGAATGGATAGTGATTCAAATAGACTGCTCTATTTTCTATCCTTATTCGCATCTGCTGCGCCGTATAATCAAATAGCTCATTTAGAACTTCATCAGTCTTTGGACCATTTTTGAAATCGTGATTACCTGTAATAAGGACAATATGGCCATTAAGTCTTTCGCATATTTGAATCCATTTATTTTGTCCGCCCCAAGCAAAATCACCAAGATGAAATACTATAGAGTCTTCGCCAACTACTTTGTTCCAGTTCTCTATAAGTATCTCATTCATTTCATTTTCATCTTTAAACGGTCTATTACAAGAGCCAATTATGTTGAAATGGTTAAAATGGGTGTCTGACGTAAAAAATATATCAGACCCATCATTAAATTTAAAATCATACTTATTACTATCTGCCATCTTCTATAAAATCATACTTCCCTGCAAAGGTACAAAAAAATTTTGTATCTTGCAAGTAAATAGCGTTAAATATTGTTAAAAAGTCAACAATTATTACAGACAAACTTTTAAATCTTCTATATTAATAGGATTCTTCACGTATTCGTGTACTCCATCCTTATATTTGATGTCCACAATCAAATCCTCGTCTTGTGAGAGGCTTTCTATGGCGTTGCAGTCAAATTCCCTTCTCTTGTATTTAAAGAGCCATATAGACATTTCTAACAGCTCAAAAATGCTCAAAGGCTCTGATATAACATCATACAAATCAATTACACATTTTGATGATATGTATTTGTTTCTTTTTTCCAATGATTCATCATATTTGCCGAAAAATGTCTCCCATCTGAATTTGAACATATTCAAACTAGAATCATTTATGATGATTTTATTGCCAAAATCTTCCCACGTAAGGCTTGTCTCGGATTCATGATTTGAAACATTATCTATCGTTGGCCTTATTATAAACCAACAATCACCGCCAAGTTCTCTAACCAAATCCAATTCATTAGGAAATCTTATATCGTCTATGACATAATTTTCTTCCTTGTTAATCATTGCCCTTATCCTATTAACGTGCCAGTTGGTGTTGTATTTCCTAATAAGGTCAGTACCTATAAACTGAAGCAATTGTCTTACTGTTTTAAATTTAATCGGGCGCATTTCCTTTTCAACAGTTTCAAAAGGAATACCTGTTTCTTTAGCTAAAAATAGATAATCTGTTTTATAAAACTCATAATCCTTTTCTACATTTTTCAAACCATTTATTTCTTCTAATTTTACGTGAATTAAATCTGCCACAAGTTGTTTCAAAGGCAAAGCAAAATAAAGCTTCTTAAATCCTGCATCTTGACATATCTTAGCTAATTCAGATTTGCCAGAAGATATACGACCACCAAAACCAATAATTTTTCCCATCTATAAAATATTATTTAATATTATTTGTTTATTTTTTATGCAACCTTTATAAAAACCATAATATAAAAGTTTTATTCCATTTTCTTTGCATAGTAAGTTTTTCTTAGTATCTAAAATTTTAGTATAATTCAACTTTTTTTTTCCGCCAAAAAAATAATATGGATAAAAATGCTGACTTCCTTGACATTCTATTGCTATATTTTTATCAGGTATGAAAAAATCCAAACTTTGTCTACCAAGCCATTTAAATTTTTTTTGGTATTCATATTGTATATCGTTATCATCTAGTAATTTTTTTATTTCATTTTCTAAATGGCTTGACCTACATATTGGGCATCCATTACCTAATAAATGGCTATGAGGAGTTTGCCAAAATTCACCATGTTTTAAACAAATTATTTTCAATTTAGTTCTTGTATTTTTATATTCTGTTTTAGAATAATCATACTTATCACCATGAACTTGTTTAGCCTTTTCAATAAATTCTTCAGTTGTTCTGTTACGTCCAATACATTTTGGGCATCCATCACCTCTTAAATGATGTTTTGGTGTTTGCCAAAATTCACCATGTTCTGGGCATATTATACATACTTTTGTTTTATTATTAATGTATTCTGTTTTAGAATAATCATATTTATCATTATGAACTTGTTTGGCAATTTCTACAAAACTTTCTTTTGTGTGCTTTATATTTCTTCCAATACAAAATGGGCAATTTTGCCCATGCAAATGATTATGTGGAGTTTGATAAAATTCACCATGTTCATGACATATTATACACACCTTTGTTGCACTATTTTTATAATTCACTTTTGAATAATCATATTTATTTCCATGAACATTTATAGCCTTTTTTATAAATTCTTCTGTTGTTAATTTTTTCATTTTTTTATTATAAATATACAGAAAAATAAATTAAATTACATACGTCCTCCAAATCCTATTATTTTTCCCATAATTATCTCTTTATGTATCTTCTTTTAAATATATCATTAAAGCCAATTCCAGACTTAACGGTGTCTTTTGTTAATGGCATAACTTTATATTCAGTGTTAGGTTTTTCTATTTTTGTAGCATGTCTAATTATATCACTAGCAATAAATGGATTTGAAACGTCTATCTTTTTTCTTTCCTTTTTGAGAACGTAGTTAACTTGTCCTTCCTTCACTTTCAAATCCTTTACAGTTTCACTTGTTTTCTTAATGATATTATCAAACTCTTTATCATCAATAAAACCAAGTATGTTCTTCGCTCTTGTATATGCTACATACATAAGATTATATTCTTGCCTTATCTCCCAATCTTTCTTCGCCATAGTGCTAGGCATAAGATGTCTGCAAGCAATATAAACATTATCAGCCTCAAGACCTTTTGCTTTGTGAACTGTAGATAAAGATATTCCTCCTTTTTTTCTATCAGAAAAAATACTATTAATTTTTTCAATTAATTCTTCTGATGTATTAATGTCATCTGAAAGTATCTCAAGGGCTTTAATCATATCGAGTCTATTTGCCACCATTGAAGATTCTACAGCATCAGAATATGTTATATGATATTTTCCAATTAACTCATTAATAATATCAAATAGAGAATCATACAATCTTGCGAAAACTCCATCTTCTTGTAGATTCTTATTCAATACATTGATACCGGTTCTCTTAATCATGTTCTTAAGATTAAGACCAATATCTTTTCCCCTTATAAAGCATTTCTTACCTTCTTTAATAAAGCTAACATATACTTGCATTAACGGCGCATTGTTTCTACATAAAACCATATCACCATCTTTTATTTCACTAAGAGGAACTTCATATTTGATTTCACCTTCTCTACCATCATTATTGCATTCAATGCTAGGAACAATCTTTTGTGCAAAATCTACTATGTTCTTGGCACATCTGTAAGAAATAGATAGCGGTAAAGATTTGGTGTTTGGTATTTCTTTCAGTCTTTTAAAAGATTCTGGGTCACTGCTTGCAAAGCTATAAAGACTCTGCTCGGCATCACCAAAGAAACACATTCTTGTGTTTATCTTCCTACACTTTAATATAATTTCTCTCTGACAAACTGAAAGGTCTTGCGCCTCATCAAGTATTATCCAATCATACTGCATGCCAATAGGCTTGCAAAATAACACATTTGGAAGCCATATCATATCAGTATAATCTATTTGGTCTATATTGTTCTTACCATATTCAAGAATGTCTAATGCTATTTCCTTTTCATCAGCTATGGTGTCTATATCATATCTTTCTTCTATAAAATCTAAATCTTTTACTGTTTGACACAAATAAGCACGCCCAAAATTAATATATGCTTCAATATTATTCATATATCTAGCATATTCAGACCTACTAAGACTATAAGTATTAATAGAAGAAAGAGATTTTATATTTGTATTCAAATATGATTTATACTTGAACTCATCGAGTGTTAAAGGGGATTTAGGAAAATTCCGCTGCAACATTTGTCTTCCAAGGCTATGTAATGTCGCAACATTAACATTATAAAAATCCTTTGCCTTACGCTTTAATACATTTGCAATATCAGTATTAAATGCAGTTAACAATACACTCTTATCTCCTGGTATTTCTTCCACACATTTGATAAGAGTATATGTTTTACCTGCTCCTGCTGCCGCTTCAACAACAAGATTTCCTTGACCATTTTTGATAAAATCAATTATAGCTAATTGATAATTACTAAGTTCATAATTATCTTCTTTCTTTTTTCTAGCCATTAATTTTCTTTATAATATTTTTGGACGTTATAACCATCCTTATTTATTTTCCGTGCCATCTTCTTAAAGAACTTACCATGAGAACCTTCAATATCTTCATTCATAAGATACCCATAATAATGAATCATTTCGTGAAGCAAAATATTATCCAATATCCTACTATTCTTAATAAGATGCTTTGATAGCCTTATCTTAATGTCATTAAGCAAAGAAGCATACCGCTCCCCATCTTCCTCGGTTACAACAAATACATCACAGTTAAACATACCAGCAATCCACCTACTTCCTGTTTTAACAAACTTAGGCTCTACCAATTCACCACCAAAATACCTTTCATTAAATTTGTCAAACCTCCGTTTGAGCATTTTGTTAGATAATCTCATTCTTTAACATTCTTTAGTTATACATAAAACTAATGCAAATATACAAAAAAAATGTTAAAAAAGAAAATAAAATACAAAAAAAACACACCCAAGTGGGTGTGTCTAACTCGCAGATTACCAATTACTTAGGCATAAATCTGCTGATTGTTTCCATCAACTGAGGGTTGTGCTGTGCCTCACGTGCAATATTTCCAAGCATTCCCAAGAATTGATTGAGGGCATCGCTTCCGCCTCCTACGTTTGGTGTCTGAGGCTGCTCTGCCTGAGGTGCTTGAGGCTGCTCTTGTGTGTTTGCTGGCGCTTCTTGGCGCTGGCGCATAATGCGCTCCTTCTCAGTTACGAATTCAGCAAGCTGCTGATGAGTTGCACGTTTAACGTCAATCTCTCCATCCCAGATGTTGCTGCGGATAATGTTAATCAAATCTGCATCAGGCATACCGAAATAAGGATTGTCATTACGCTGCTCTGGGCGTGATGCACGGCGATGTGCGCCATTACCCTTTCTAGCAAAACGTCCGTGTTCATCACGAGGCTGCTCTTCTGTCTCCATTGGCACTTCCTGTCTGTCTGCTGCACGTTCCTCACGCTGTGGACGGTCCCACTCACCAGGGCCTCTCATAAAGTCAGGGCGAGGAAAACCAGGAGGTGGAGGCAATGGACGGCCATTCTCATCTACTGGAATACCATTAGGTCCAGGGAAACCACCACTACGAGGCATCTTTGGACCATAGCCACCAAGAGGCGTGCTACGTACTGGCTTAATCTCTACAGCCAAATCTGTTGCAACAAGAAGCTTGCTGAGTGTATCAACTGTTACGTTTGCATCACCCTCAAGAATCTGATTCATTTCATTGGTAGTAATGCCAAGAACGTATGAGAGTTCTTCTGGTGTTACTCGCTGTGCTCTAAGAAATTCGCTAACAGCACGGCGAAGATGCGTTTTCAACTGGTCTGCATTATTTCCTGCAACCTGTATCAATTCTTCTCTACTTTTAACCATTTGTTACCTTGTTATTAATAATGTGAAACTTAAAATACAATGCAAATATACAAGAAAAATATCTAATAAATAAATTATTTTAGTTAAAAAACGTTAATTCATTTTATAAAACCTTTTTCTTATATCAATCAATATATCGTTAACCAAATTAACATCGATATTCTCAGGAAGAGTTGACTTAGCAATAGCATCATTTAACTCGTTCTCTTCCTTTGTCACAATTTCCATAAGTTCATCATATTCAAATTTATGATGCCTTACGTTCATTATAAAATCTCTGTCACCGGCTTCACGTCTATCAAGAATGATTCCTTTACCATCTGCAATCTCTTTGCCCATTCGAATAAGTCTAATACTATGATACATGTTTTTTGAATCATAGTTCTTATTCAAATTGGATTCGTAACGCTTTGGGTTTCTATACTTTACCCAGTCTTGATATTCCTTATACATTACACAATGTGCCTTGTAACCGCTTTCATTGTAAACCATCCAACAAAGCGGCTTTTCTCCCTTTGAAACAGAAGAACCCCTCATATCAGTAGAATTCTCCAGACACATTCCACGATAATGCTTTATTTCCTTATTATTGTCAAACCAACGATATTCAGACTCGTCACCTTCAACAAACTTGTAAAATGACTCAGCAAAATCATATGATAAATGATTCCTAAAATCTTCAACAGACTTTATTTCATTCTTTTCAAAATGTGCTCCCCAATCATAATATACACCATACGTATCGTGCATATTAGGAATATGTACAAGTCCGCAAAACTCTTGCTCAAGACCACGATTCTCCAACCAATCACGTATCTTCGTGCTTCCTTGATTATAGAACGTATAAGCAAAATCAAACGGAGTAAGCCTCTCAGTTACTGGGTTAACAATTTTTTTGTTCAAACCACGTGCCTTGTGAATTTGTTCAATTGCATATTGAATGAAAGGTAAAAAACAAGCCTTTGTTATAAACTTATCACGATTGGCAAATAAAGGCTCAAGACACTTATGAGGTTTAATAAGCATCATTTCCTCAGGTACATATAAAGACTCAAGAACGTTTGCATTTGAAGAAAGCAGCATTCCCATATATTTGCCCAATTCAAATATGACGTTATCATTTCTTTCATCCTTTATTAAAGGCTCGAACAAGGTAAACTCGTTCTTGTGCTTCTCACGGAACTGTTTATCAAATCCAAGGCCATAAAGTTCCTCCGGCTTTGCTATAAACAAGCCCTTTGTATCTGTATCACTATCAGGTTCATCGCAATGGTATAACTTACTACCAGCAACATACTGATAAAGTAATCTACCGTCTAAAGCAATATCATTTATTGTCATCTTTTTCTAATTTTTCTAATTCGTCTAAAATCTCATTTGTTAATATAATCATTTCATCAAGTGCCTTTATGGAATCAATTAATTCAAGACACTTTGGCTGAGTGCATTCGTCTCTTTTTTTTGGTCCATTTTCTTTCCACCATTTCTTAAAATAACGTGGATGTTTATCACAATGTTCAGGTATTTCCTTATAAACAGGAACCGAAATCATCCCATTACATTCAAGCTTCCTACCAACAACCTTTGTTTCTGTTGGCTTGTAGTTCTTGCAACTTAAACAAGTATACTTACACATGTTATTTTAAACTATTATTTTTTAAAGCCTCTTCATATGCCACCCTTTCTTTTTCAGTGGCAACCCTAAAGTCACAACAATCATCAAGGCCAATAACCTCTTTATAACAAAATAATACGGTTATATACTTATTACGCATTGAAGTTCTTACTGTGTAGCCATTTGCTACAAAACCGCCATTTTTAGTAAGGTCGTAAAATTCAAAAATGTTTTTTATGCGATGACTACCTATTTTTTGAGTACATACAACTAAATCACCTATTTTTAAAATTCTACCTAACACAATAATGATTTCACCTTTGTGTTTTATACGACTTTGATAAAGTTTCAACCTTTTCTTCTCTAATTTTTCCACCTCTTTTTTTGCTGCGGGAATCTTTTTGCCCAATTCTTTTAATTGCATAGTTTTATCTCATTTTCGCCAAAGGTACAAAAAAAACGTGAACTATGCAAATAATTCACGTTAAATAATGTTAATTGGGGTCAATAATCAGTTTTTCTATGTATTCTCTGCCCTCTCCCGTGAAAATTGGAATCTCCTTATCAATCACAAATCCCTTTTCTCCTTTAATAACACAAGTGCCTCTTTTTTCACAAACTTCAAGGTCATTCCAATTGATTTTATGCTTCTCCATAAGCATATCCTGCATTTCATTTGATTTCTTTCCATGCAACTCTTTTGGAGAAAAATACGCTTGTGCTAAACCAGATATTGAATTTCTTGTTGCATCCTGTTGCCTCCAAAGTACACAGTTTGTAACTTCTGCAATTGGAATGTTAAATGCCCTAGCATCAAATTCTGCTCCTTGCTTCAATGCCCTTTCATATGCAGAAACTATCTTCTTTACATCTTCTATAAGATACTCATATTTCTTTTTATTAGGCAGAAAATCATTATAATATCTATTAATCAACCCAGCTGTTTTTTCAAAAAATATCTTATTAAAATGTTTTGTGGCTTTTGAAGCTGAAACTGAGCATAGCTTTTGAACGCTATAATCAAACCAAGCCTCACTATCTAGCGCTTTATAATCAACCAATACAAGTGTGATTTCATCTGATTGAGTATAACCAAAAACGCATCCTTGTATTTCACTACAAAGTGCTAACGTTGTTTCCTGCATGGCTTCCATTAGTCTTTTATCAAATGGTTTCACAAAACCACGTGTGAATGTGTGAAAATGACAACCATCAAGACGAATGATAACCGGTGTTCTCCGTGTTAAATATGTTTTTGAACGATTCTCATAAAAGAGTTTCATTCTGTCTCCTAAACTATCCTTACTCATAAAATATCTATAAAATAAAAAACGTGTGACTTATCTCAAGCCACACGTTATACCTTTTTGGTCTTATTGATTAAAACCAATGGGTCTCGCCCACAAGGTTACGTCCAAAGACTGGACCATCCTGGATGCGCTTGCGAATTGCTCCTACCTTGTGCAAAGTAGCTGTATTGCTCTTATTTGCCCAAGTGCAAGCCTCTGCTGCATCAACGAGGCGGTCAAACTTTGCGTGGTCACGCTCAAAAGCCCAACGGCTTGCGTAATCCTCGGCACGTGGCTCGTCTACACGAACATTGATACCGAATACCTTGTTCTTGTCCTCACGTGGCTCACACTCACATACGCCCCAACGAGGTGCTGGTGGAGGTGTTGGGCATACAGGACGCTCAACACGAATTGGGCGGCCACAGCCACAAGGACGATTAAAAGTTGGCTTCTCAGGTGCTACACCAATTGGCTCACCTTTTGCGATTGCTGCCAACATACCTGCAACTGCTAACAGTGCATTAGGGTCTACAAAACATTTTCCCATAATTCAGAATTCTTTTTTTGGTTAATACTTAAATTTTATTTTTCTCGTTATAACGTGTCTTTCGATTTCGTTACGATGCAAATATACACAAAAAAATCGAAGAACGAAAATATTCTTCGACTTTTTTTTATCTTTAACATAAATTTAACACTTTTAGCACTTTCTACGTGCGCACGTGTGTACATTTATTATATATTATACTACCTTCTTCCTCCAAATTTAATTCCATTATGAGAATGCCCACCTTGTATTGGCCTTTGATGCATTCCACCACCATTATGAGGTCTTTGTGGAGGTCTGTGATTAAATCCACCAGGATTTCTATGTGGAGGTCTGTGACCCATATTGCCATTATGATGAGGTCTCATAGGCGCAGCATTGTGATGATGATGCCTTGGAGGTGGCAACGGCCTTGAATACCTGTGATAATAATGATGATTATTAACTACATAAGGATAATAATACCATCCATTATATACATAATACAATAAATAACCTTCATAATAATAAGGAGTACCATAACGTATAACAACACTAACATCGGCATCACCCACCTCGGATGCATAAGCCGTTGTGACACAAGAATTGAATGATAATAAAATTACAATTCCCAAAATAATACTTAAAATGAATCTTTTCATGTTATTATATATTTAAATTATTATTAATATTATATATTATACTAATAGTATTATATAT
>JAEEGL010265761.1_pt1 | contig 30046 bp, 24 predicted proteins | sample 9134231 | NCBI WGS metagenome assembly JAEEGL01 (sample SAMN16246548, study PRJNA631951) | gut metagenome | biome: gut microbiome; feature: rumen; material: fiber-attached | host: Bos | place: Iran: Karaj | collected 2018-10 | reverse complement strand
TGTCTGGAATGCGGGCCAGCACTTACCTGCTACTGCAACATACTTTCTGTAGCCCTTGTGTGCCTCGATCCAGTCAAGCAGAGTCAGCTCATACTGAGCAAGCTTGGGAAGAACTTCGCTCTTCTTGTTGCCTGCGCCCAGCTCCTTCTCCATATCTGCAACAACCTCAGGGATCCTGGGATCATCTGCATGCTTGTTGAATGCTTCGAAAAGATCCAGCTCGGAGTTCTCTTCGATCTCAACGCCCAGATTGTAAAGCTGCTTGATGGGAGCGTTGCATGCAAGGAAGTTCATCGGTCTGGGACCGAAGCTTATTATCTTCAGATCAGCAAGAGCAATCAGAGTTCTTGCGATGGGTACGAATGCGTTGATCTCTACAGCCAGATCCTCTGCATCACCTACAGGATTCTCAGGTATATAAGCCTTTACGTTACGAAGTGCTAAGTTATAGCTTGCATTGAGCAGACCGCAGTATGCATCTCCTCTGCCGTCAAGCAGAGAGTCCTGTGTCTCTTCAGCAGCTGCGACAAACATCTTGGGTCCTTCGAAGTGCTTTGCAAGAAGTGTCTCGCTTATCTCGGGTCCGAAGTTGCCGAGGTATACGCAGAGCGCGTTACAGCCGTTCTTCTTGATGTCTTCGAGAGCCTGAACCATATGTATCTCGCTTTCTACGATACAAATGGGGCATTCATAGATGTCAGCCTCATCGAATTTTGCCTTGTATGCAGCAACAAGAGCCTTTCTCCTGTCAACAGAGAGTGACTCGGGGAAGCAATCCCTGCTCACTGCAACAATACCGATCTTTACTTTGGGTGTGTTCTCCATAAGAATTTCCTTCCTTTCCTTTGTTTGTATGATAACAGAAGACTTCTTCTGTTATTAGTGTAAGAATTCGAAGCTCTTCAGATATCCGATGCCATTTCCTTCAAAGCTCAGGTACAGATCGCTTACGCCGTCTTTGAAATCAACTTTAGTTTCGTAAGCTGTCCAGATGTTATCACCCTGTACCGTGATACGTCCGAGTTCTTCGCCGTCCCAGGCTGTCTTTATGACAAAGTCACCGTGGATATAACCTCTGGTCTTTATCCTTAAGCCCTTTGCGCCTTTGAGCTCAAATGATCTGAAGCCCATCGTTACTTTATCTTTGATATTTGCGATATAGCCTGTCACCATCTCGCCGTCGGCGCCGTCCTGCTTCACTCTCGGCGCGGTCTCATTTCCGACATACATCTCATGCTTATCCGTAAAGAGATGGCATACTATGTATGAAGGATACTCGCCGATATCCGAAAGAGGTCCGCCGTTTAAGCCGCAGGAACTGATCCTTACCTGAGGGATAAGTCCGTCTTCGGTAAAGCTGATCTTCTCTGCGCAGCCCTGTCTCGAATACCAGGTACCGTTGGTATGACGATGATAGAAGATGTACCAGTCATCGCCGATCTTCTCTATGCCGCCGTGATTGTTGGCGCCATATGCCATGGACATGGATGCTTCCTTATAGGAATCTATGCCTATGTCACAGTTGCTTACTATCACGCCGCCGTATTTATAAGGACCTTCCGGCTTGTCTGCAATCGCATAGCAGAGCTCATGCATCACTTCCGAAGAATAGACGAAGTAATACTTTCCGTCACGCTTCCTTATGGAAGATGCTTCAAAGAATGCATGTCCTTCAAATTCCGTTCCTTTTGATTTCCAGTCCGAAGGCACCACATACACGGGTTCTTCGATGACTGTCAGCATATCCTTGTCAAGCACGGTCAGCATCGCGCCCTGCCTGCTCTTGTCACCGCGGCCCGAGAAGCCTGTGAACATATAAGTCTTATCGCCTTCGGTCAGTACGCCGGGATCAAACTGGGGCTCATCGCCTTCACGGTCTCCGAGTCTGGTGCCGTCCGCATATTTAACATAACCGTAAAACTCATACTTTCCGCCGGGAGTATCGGATACCGCAACGGATACAAAACCTACCTTATCCATTACATAATACAGATAATATCTGCCGTCCGGTCCCTGGGTCACATCCGGTGCGTAAAGACACATATGTCCGTCGGGATTGACAGGCTCATCCGTCTTTCTGAAAATGACGCCCTCGTATTTCCACTGCTTCAGATTATTTACCGGCGCTGACCAGCATACATAATCCTTTAAGCAGAAAGTCTGTCCGTCATATTTATCATGTGAACCGTATACATATACCCTGTCTCCGAATACATGGGGTTCTCCGTCGGGAACATATTCCCATGAAGGCATGTAGGGATTGTATACCTGTTCGGGTCTTGCTATCTCCACTCCGGGTACCGCGCCCTCGCCCACAAAGTTCATCTCAGCCTTAAGCTCTTTTGAATAGGTCTTCCACTCAGGCTGTGCGGAACCATCCGCATCCTTGCAGTTGGGATCGCCGGTCTTGACAAAAGCCGCAACATAATTGGCCATCTTTCTTGCCAGGTCATAATGATGACCGGTGAAAGGCCTGCGGCACTTCATCAGGGTCTCAAACCAGAACCAGAGATCCGATGAATGGAAGCAGCCCGGCTTGTCATCACCCGGCATGTCGGGTGAAAATCTGTAATAGTAAAGCGTGGCATCACGCTTTGCCAGTGTCTCATTGAATACCGCCTTCACCGAACTCTCAACGGTATTGTTACCGCCGATTATAAACTCATCGGAAGTATTACCGGAGATGATGGGCACCGGCGCACAGTCGCCGTCAATGATGCGCTGTACGGGATCACCCTTGCAGAACTTGCCGTCCACGAAAGGAACGAACATCTGATGAGTCTCCCTGTATTTTGCATATTTCTCTCTGATAACAGCGGGATCGATCTTCCTTGCTTCTTCAAGTCCGGATACACCGATATACTCAAAGAAATCAGCTCCCTTCTGCTCTGCCCTTTCAAGATTTACAGGTCTGAACAGATCTGCATCCTTCATCTCCTCGGAGAAACGGATGATGCCGCTCCAGATCAGCGCCCCCTTGATGAGCTTGTAATTATCTTCATTGGTCAGCTGGTTCATAACACTGCAGCCGCCCGCAGACTGTCCTGCGATGGATATTTTATCCGGATCACCGCCGAAAGCCGCGATATTCCTGTGCACCCATCTTAAGCCTGCCTGCTGATCCAGGAGGCCGAAGTTGCCGGGAGCATCCGGAGATTCTTTTGTTATTTCGGGATGTGCAAGAAAACCGAAGGCTCCGAGTCTGTAGCCAACGCTTACAACTATGATGCCGCGGGAAGCGAGCCTCTCGCCGTCGAATTCCATCTCTGCGGTATAGCCCCACTGGAAGCCTCCGCCGAAATACCAAATCAGCACCGGAAGCTTCTCATCGGGAGTCTTTGCCGGTGTCCATACATTAAGATAAAGACAGTCTTCACTTAAAGGAATATCCGGATCTACGTGCCACTCCCTGCAATACAGGTCGTCACCTACGCCCGGCTGATCCTGGAAAGATATGGGTCCGAAAGTATAGCACTCCCTTTCGCCTTCCCAGCTCTCACAAGGCTGGGGAGCTCTCCATCTGTTATCACCTACGGGAGGAGCTGCAAATGGTATGCCTTTATATACAGTGATCCTGGCATCGGTTCCCTGCATGCCGCGCACTGTTCCGTTCTCTGTCTGTGCTATTCTCTTCAATGTGTTACCCCCTTAATAAGCGTCAGGTCAAAGTTCCTTGTATATAGCCTTAAGCGCGGGATAAATCTTCTTAAAGGTCTTGTATCTCTCTTCGTAAAGCGCAGCCAGTTCAGCCTCGGGCTCTACTGTACCTATGACCTTAACGATCTTTGATGCTGCTTCTTCAACGGAAGCAAAGTATCCGCAGCCTACTGCTGCCAGCATAGCGCCACCGAGTGCGGGACCTTCCTCGCTCTCTATGGAATCAACGCTGATGTTCAGCACGTTGGCCATTATGCGTCTCCAGAGAGGGCTCTTTGCGCCGCCGCCGCAGATCTTGGTACGGTCGATCTTAATGCCGGAAGCCTTTGCCACTTCAAAGGAATCCCTGATGCCGAAGGCAACGCCTTCATATATAGCCTGGAGCATATCTTCTCTGGTGGAATCCATGCTCATGCCCACGAATGCCGCTCTTGCATCAGCGTCATTGTGAGGTGATCTCTCACCCATAAGATAAGGCAGGAAGTAAACGTGGTTCTTGCCAAGCTCGGTGATGCCTGCCTGTGCAGCCGCGAAATCCTTATCCTTCAGTATATCGCCCATCCACCACTGATTGCAGCTTGCAGCCGAAAGCATGCAGCCCATCAGGTGGAACTTGCCGTTTGCATGCGCAAATGAGTGAAGAGCGTTCTTATCATCAACAGAATAGGTGTCGGAAGAAATGAAGATAGTTCCGCTGGTACCAAGGGAAATATTGCAGTCACCGTTGCCTACGGTTCCTGTTCCTATAGCTGCTGCCGCATTGTCGCCTGCGCCTGCGATGATCTTCACATCCTTAGATACACCAAGCTCTGCAGCCACATCTTCTTTGATATTGCCGATCACTTCATAGCTTTCGAATATCTTAGCCAGCCATTCTTTCTTAACCGAGCAGATCTCACACATCTTGTCAGACCAGTCACGGTTCTTTACATCAAATAAGAGCATGCCCGATGCATCGGAAACATCCGTTGCATGAACACCGCTCAGTCTGTATGCCAGATAATCCTTGGGAAGCATTATCTTTACGATCTTTGCGAAAAGATCCGGTTCATTTTCTTTCATCCACAGCAGCTTGGGAGCCGTAAAGCCGGCAAAAGCTATATTTCCGGTTTCTGCGCTTATCACGTCCCTGCCGATGGTATTGTTTAAATATTCACATTCTTTGGTGGTACGGCCGTCATTCCAGAGGATAGCGGGACGGATCACTTCGTCCTTTTCATCCAGTACTACCAGTCCGTGCATCTGACCGCCGAAGCTGATGCCTTTTACCTTATCTTCAAAACCTGCTATCAATTCCTTCAAACCTGCCATGGACTGCGTATACCAGTCATAAGGAGACTGCTCCGACCAGCCCGGCTTGGGAAAGCTTAAGGGATATTCCTTAGAAACAGTACGCTCAATATGCCCTGTTTCATCCATTAAAATAAGCTTAACCGACGATGTACCCAGATCGATACCCACAAAACCAGCTTCCATTTTATATACCTTCCTTTCTTGTCTGTGGTATTTTACCCCACCAAACAGTATATTCCTGCCTGCTTTAAAAAAATACTTACATGTTGCTTGCCTATATCTCTATTGTTGCGATTAGTGCGCTTTTACTGTAAACTAGTAGCCATGAAAGACGCTCTGACACTGCTAAAAAACGATATAAAGAAGCTGCTTCCGGCCATCGCTGCCATAGCCGTATACTTCATTGCAACGGCTCTGATCTTCGGTGAATTCTGCCCGTTTAAGATCATCTTCGGCATACCCTGTCCGGCCTGCGGACTCACCCATGCAGGCCTTGCCCTGCTTAGCCTGAACTTTTCCGCAGCCCTGCAGTATAACCCGGCCATTTTTCTCTGGGTCCCCCTGATCCTTATAATGCTTTTTCGCCGCTACATACAAAAAAAGAGCCAAAAGGCTCTTTATCCCCTTATCATCTTTGTCGCCCTCGCCACCATCGTCATCTATCTGGCTTCCCCTTGAGGGGAAGCTGTTTACACTCTTCCATACACTATGTTATAATTCCAAAAAAACGGAGGTACCCCATGGACAACAACAACCTTTTTAATACCACGCCCCCCGGGGCCGATATCCTTAATACCAACAACCAGCCTGCAGTAAACGACCTGCTCACCCAGGGTTACGGCCAGCCTTCCTCACAGCCGGCTCCTGCAGCTTCTCCTTTTACCAAGCCGGATCCGCTGGGACCTTCAGGCGGACAGTACAGCAGCAATTTCGGCCAGGATGCTTTCGCGCTCCGCGAATCCATGAATTCAAATGCCGGACAGTCTGCCCAGCCGCAACAGAATACCTACTCACAGCAGAATAGCTTCTCTCAGCAAAATCCCTACTCACAGCAGGCATCTGCTCCGACTGCCTATACCCAGCCCCAATACACACAGCAGGGCTTTTCCAATACCGGCTATTCACAGGTCCCGCCTGCCCAGCCTTACGGCTTCGCTCCCGAAGCGGAAGTCTCGGTGGGAGAATGGGTACTGACCATCATACTCGCCATACTTCCCTGTGTAGGCCAGATACTGCTTCTGGTATGGGCCTTCGGCGGCGAAACACAGCCCACCAAGAAGAACTGGGCCAGGGCTATGCTCATATTCATGCTGATAGGCATAATCCTTTCCGTTGCATTCACGGCAACGATAGGCGCCGCAATGATCAGATACATGCAACATTATATCTACTACTAAAAAATATTAAAAGGCCACGGGGTTTCCCGTGGTCTTTTTTTGCAGGCGCTTAGCTGCGCTCTTTTTATTTACAGCAGATTGATCCCGTTCTTCTCGCAGGTCTCCACCATCGACTTGGGCCATACCGAGGACTGAACCTCGCCTATATGGGCCTTCTCCAGCATCAGCATACACAGTCTCGACTGTCCTATGCCTCCGCCTATGGTAAGAGGCAGCGTTCCGTTAGCGATCATCTTGTGATAATCATGCTGCATCCTTTCTTCTGCTCCCGCTTCCTTAAGCTGGGAAGCAAGGGATTTTTCATCGACCCTGATACCCATCGAGGATATCTCCAGTGAATCATCCAGCACCTCATCCCAGAACAGGATGTCACCGTTCAGCTCCCAGTCATCATAGTCCGGAGCCCTGCCGTCATGGGGTTCTCCGTTATCCAGTTTCTTTCCTATCTGCATCAGGAACACTGTCTTCTTTGCCTTGGTGATCAGTCTTTCTCTTTCCCTTGCATCCACGTCCGGATACAGATCCTTAAGCTCCTGGGTAGTGATAAAGAAAGGCTCATCACAGATCGGCGCATCCAGCATCGGATATCTTAAAGTCACCTGTCTCTTTACGTACGCGATGGCCTTTACTATGGATCTCACAGTATCCTTAAGGAAATCAATATTCCTCTGTTCTCTGGTTATCACCTTTTCCCAGTCCCACTGATCAACAAAGATCGAGTGGACATTATCAACCTTGTCATCCCTGCGGATCGCATTCATATCGGTGTAGATTCCTTCACCGACTCTGTAACCGTAACGGTAAAGCGCCAGTCTCTTCCACTTTGCCAGGGACTGAACTACCTCAGCTTCTCCCATCTCCACGCTCATGTCGAAGCCGACTTTACGCTCAACGCCGTTTAAGTCGTCATTGATGCCGCTGCCGCTCTTTACGATCAGCGGCGCAGTTACACGGTCAAGGGTTACCGCAAATGAAAGCGTCTGCTGAAAAGTGTCCTTTATGAATTTGATAGCATGCTGTGTCTCTCTCAGAGACAGGGCCGGACTATAGCCCGCAGGTATGAAGAATTTATCTGCCATCTTCCTACTCCTTTATCTTATGCTTCCTACTGTTCTCGGGAATAATATTACGTCTCTTATATTGGAAACGCCTGTCACATACATTACCAGACGCTCAAAACCAAGGCCGAAGCCGCCGTGAGGAACGGAGCCGAACTTTCTCAGATCAAGATAATCGCTGTAGAGATCGAGATTCATGCCTCTCTCTTTCATCGCTGCGATCAGCTTGTCATAATCAGCCTCTCTCTCGCTGCCGCCGATTATCTCACCGACGCCGGGTACCAGCAGATCAACTGCTGCCACTGTCTTTCCGTCGGGATTCTGCTTCATGTAGAAACTCTTTATCTCCTTGGGATAATCAGTCACGAATACGGCGCGTTTAAATACTTTTTCGGAAATATATCTCTCATGCTCGGTCTGCAGGTCTACACCCCACTCAACCGGATATACGAAATCCTCACCGGACTCCTTCAGCAGCCTGATCGCCTCCGTATAAGTAACGGTTGCAAACTCATGTGAGATCAGGTCTTTCAGTCTGTCCTTAAGTCCTTTTTCAAAATGCGCATCGAAGAAATCCATCTCTGCAGGACATTTCTCAAGCACTGTGCCGATCACATGCTTCAGCAGGTCCTCAGCCACTTCAATAACATCGGGGAGCTCGGCAAAAGCAATCTCCGGCTCCATATGCCAGAACTCAGCCAGATGCTTGGGTGTATTGGAATTCTCAGCCCTGAAGCTGGGACCGAAGGTGTAGATCTTACCCATAGCCATGGCAGCCATCTCACCCTCAAGCTGTCCGGAAACCGAAAGTCCTGCCCTGCGTCCGAAGAAGTCATTTGCATAATACTCTTCTTCATTTTTATATTCATTCGAGTAACCGATTGTGGTCACCTGGAACATTTCGCCGGCGCCTTCACAGTCACTGCCGGTGATCAGCGGAGTATTTACATATACATAGTTCCTTGCCTGGAAATACTCATGTATAGCCTCTGCCAGTACGGAACGCACTCTTAATACCGCATTGAAGGTATTGGTACGGGTACGCAGATGAGGCATGGTCCTTAAGAACTCCAGCGTATGTCTCTTCTTCTGCAGCGGATAATCCGCAGGACAGGTACCGAGTACTGCGATCTCAGCCGCATTTATCTCGGGAACACCTTCCCTGCCTTCAACGATCTCACCGGTAACCTTCAGAGAAGTACCCAGCTTCATCGCTTCCTCGGGAAATTCCTTTTCCTTATCCAGCACTATCTGCAGATGCTTTAGGCTGGTACCGTCATTCAGCTCCAGAAACGCCACATTCTTGGAATCCCTGGAAGTACGCACCCAGCCGCATACTGTCGCGCTTGTTCCGAATGCCTTTTTATCAAATACCTCTTTTATATCTGTATGTTTCATGATCCTTTCCTCCCTATATTACGGTGTCAGTCTGTTGGGGCCTCTGAAGATGAACATTGCATCCTTTATTCCCACGTTCAGAAGCAGCATGGTCATTCTGTCCACGCCGAGACCGAAGCCGCCGTGAGGAGGACAGCCGTATTTAAAGAACTCAAGATAGAATTCCACATCATCCTTAAGTCCCTTCTCTTCAGCCTGTGCCTTTAAGATCTCATATCTGTGCTCACGCTGCGCGCCTGTGGTTATCTCAACACCTCTCCATATCAGGTCGTAACCCTGGGGCACGCCCTTCTCATCTCTCATATGATAGAAAGGCCTTTTCTCTACACCAAAGCCCGTTACAAAGAGGAACTCATGTCCGTATTTTTCCTGTACCCACTTGTATGAAAGCTGCTCAGCTTCAGTGGTCAGGTCATTCTTCTCTTCCTCAGGAACGGTAAAGCCGTAATTCTTCTCCAGTTCATCATAGAGTTCCTTCAGGTCCACTACCGGGAAGGGTGTGGTCGGAACTATCACTTCAGGTCCGAAAAGCTCCTTTATCTCCTCGCCATACTGCTCGGAAACCTTTTTTAACATATAAGTAAGAAGCTCTTCTTCCATCTTCATTACGTCTTTAACCGAATCTATATAGGAAAACTCAAGGTCAAAGCCGGTGAACTCGGTCGCATGCCTGTTGGTATAGGACTTCTCAGCCCTGAACACAGGACCCGACTCGAATATGCGCTCAAAGCCTGCTGCCATGGCCATCTGCTTATAGAACTGGGGGCTCTGTGCCAGATAAGCCTGTCTGTCAAAATAATCAACTGCGAAGACGTCCGCGCCGCTCTCGCTGGCAGCGCCTATAAGCTTCGGAGTATGTATCTCTATGAATTTTCTCTCAAGCAGGAACTCTCTGAGAGCAGCTACCATGGCGGTCTGCACCTTGAACATCAGCTGGTTCTCATCGGTACGCAGATCTATCCAGCGGTAATCGATACGCTGGTCTATGCTGGAGCGCTCCACTTCCTTATGCTTCTTCGTTGCAGGTATCGTCTTCCTTATAATAGGAAGAGCATCGGCTATGGACTCCGCTGTTATCTCTTCGGGAATGATCTCCACTCCGCCCAGCTTCACGTAATCATTGGCATTGACCACGCCCTTAACGCTGATCACGGAATCACCCGTAAGCTGCGCGATCGTATCCAGCAGCTCCGGCTGCTTCTCCTTCTCAACCGTGATCTGTATCTTTCCCGTGATATCCTTGATCACTATGAAAGCCATATACTTGCTGTCCCTGAGATTATCGATAAATCCCTTCACCAGCACTGTTTCCCCTGCCTTCTTGCAGGCGTCTTCTATGTAAGTCCTTTCCATTGCCGTATCCTTCCTTTATTATTCCCAAAATATCTTACTATTTTAGTGAGTTTTCAACAAAATGTCAATCGCAAGGCTTCTCCCCCCGGGGAGAAGCTGTCAGCCCCAGGCTGACTGATGAGGGGGCCGCCAACTCTCCAGTTCTCCGCCATCTCCCGCCCGGCACCATACCGCCGCCCGGTCATCGTCAATAAAAGAAGGCATGGTGATTTTCCCATGCCTTGCATATCTGATATAAACATTCCGTTTCCTCAGTGCTCCTTCAGCATCTCGGAAATACCTTCCATCCCGCCACCATAATCTCTGGAGGAATCAGCTACCTCCCTATGAAATATTAACTTCTCAAACTTCTATGAGGAGCCCTACGGCTTCCCGTTAAATCTGACCGCATTAACCGATGTGATAAGAAAACTGTTCTTGTCTATTACGATGCACGGAGGAAGACCGTTCTTTCCCGCATCATTATAATTGAAACGAAGGCCATAATCTCCGTTGAACAATTCGGTGCGGACCGTACAATTCTGCAGTGTCCAACTCTTATATCCGATATTGCTTTCGTTCGCATCATCACTAAAAAATGCTAACACTTCCTCGGCAAATTCCGGCGAATACTGAGCCAGGAAATCCTTAGCCGGAGTTCCGAGTAACTCACACTTATTAAGCCAGCCCCCTCCTTCCTCATAGGCCGGCCCACGCAGGTCTATCAAAAAAGTATTCTGCTCCAGATTATCTTCCACGTGAACATCCCCGATTCCGTCATATAATTCAATAAAGCGGATACCAAAATTCTGATATACCTGTGCAACAGTGCCTTCATACATTGTCTGCCACATTCCGTCTTCTTCCATTTCCACCGGTAAAGTTTTAACACTTGCAGCCAGAGCATCATACTCCCAATCCAGCCAGTTCTTTCCCATCAGTTCATAATCAAAGGCGGATTTCGGAAATACCACTTTACTGAAATCATGTGGTTTTTCCTCGTCTGTCTTCTCCGGCGCGGCAGGTTCTTCTTCCCTGGCAACTGTTTCCGGTTCGTCAGTTGAAAGCTGTCTCTGTCCGTATTCATCCAGCCTTTTTTTCAGGTTTTCATCTCCGCTTTTCTCATAGCCTTCAGTCAGTACTGCGATGGCCGAGTCATAATCATCCGTTTTGACATACACTTCTGCCAAAGCCAGATATGCCTCCGGTCTCTTCGGATCTATTTCTATCGCAGAACGATAGGCTGCCACAGCCTTATCGTAATCCAGCTCATCCACGTAATTCTCTGCAAGGGCAAGCTGTTTTTCATACTTCTTCTCCGGACTGCCGCCGGCAGATACCACCACTATTACAATTGCCGCTGCAGCCACGATCAATACGATCAGCAATATGATCAGCGGCAGATAATTCTTTTTCGTCTTGATCTCATCCATTTCTGACACCTCATTCTCCCAGTAGCTGCACCTTTACGTAATCATGCCCCGTCGCCGGGAGAAATCTCCCGATCATATCCTCGGTTTTAAGTTTGAGGCTTGAGGTATTTACGCAGGGATGGCAGCCGAAGTATTCTCCCTTCAGCACATCTTCATCTATCAGCAGCTGAACCGCATTGGTACTGTCATTCATCAGTCCCATCACGCTCACGGCTCCGGGTTCTATATCAAGATATTTTAGCATAAATTCTGCTTCCGCAAAGGACAGTCTTGCGGAACCTATCTGAGCCGAAAGTTCTTTTGTCTTGAATACCTTGTCACCGGGCATCAGCAGCAGATAAAACTTTGTCTTCTGCCTGTTGCACAGAAACAGGTTCTTACATATTACCACACCGAGGATCGAATCGATATCCTTGCAGTCCTCCATGGTTCCGGCAGCCACATGATCCGTTCTCATATATTCTATGCCAAGCTTATCCAGAAAGTCATATGTGCGTACCTCTCTTGCCAGTCTTTCTTCCGTGTTCTCCGGTCTTCCTCTGTATAGCTCCATACCGTTTGTCCGTATCCTCCTTAATTTTTCCGATATAATAATACCCTAACCTTAGCAAAAGTGTAGCAGGAGTTCCATTGAGGTTTAAGTTATTAACGTTCAAAATCAGCTAATCGCTCTCCCTGTGGCAATTTTACCGGATCGCCTTCCGGGCAGCGCTCTTTATAATCATCAAATGTCAGGGTATCACCCCATTCAAATACCCATACCGGATAATCTCCGGATTCTCTGTACGCCTTTTCCACCTCATCCCTGTCGGAATCATCTACACCGCAGAATTCATAAAACTCCGGATCACTGTCGTAGTTCTTGATCATTTCAAAAGATGGAAAGAAATCACCGAGAACAGTATCAAACTTATACCAGATAGTAGAATGGTCGCCCGCGGAATATGATACCGACACCGCTAGCAGTCCTTCCGGATACAGAACGCTTATTCCCCTGTAGGGAGCGCCGAAGGCATATCTTACTTTTTCTCCGTCATAAGCATATATATCCACGATATCAGTATGGTAAATGATGATCAGTTCTTCCGTACCGTTTCCGTCAATATCATAAAAGAGATATCTGACTTCGTCATCCGTACAGCCCGCCGGCCATGCACGCTGGATCAGTTCGGTAGTAAGGCCTGTCTTTTCCACTTCCTCCACGGTAAGCCTGTCATCCTGTATACGCTTATACTTAAGCAGGATATCACTGTACTGTTCTTCTATCGTTTTTTCTTCGCCGCCTTCATTCTCTCCGGCATCCGGTACATCGATAACCGGAGGTTCATCTTCAGGTTCGGTTTCAACCTCATCCGGCTCTTCAACTGCTGTCGGTGTTACTTCCTCATTTATCTCAGTATCTTCGACCTCCTCCTCTTTACCGGAGCATGCAGTCAGTGCAAAAATCAGCGTCAGTATTATAGCAACGAACTTCTTTTTCATGTCTTTCATATCCCTTTCATCGTAAGTGATATACGCTTCTTAACCGGATCTACTCCGAGAACTTTTACTTCAACTATATCACCTACCGATACCACTTCCAGCGGATGTTTGATATAACGGTCCGCCATCTGTGATATATGTACCAGACCGTCCTGATGCACTCCTATATCCACGAAAGCGCCGAAATCGATGACATTGCGGACTGTTCCTTTCAGTATCATCCCTTCCTTCAGATCCTCCATCGCAAGCACATCCGAGCGCAGTATCGGCTTTGGCATATCCTCTCTGGGATCGCGTCCCGGCTTTTCCAGCTCCTTTAAGATGTCTTTTAAAGTCATTTCACCTACAGACAGTTCTTTAGCCAGAGAACCTGTATCCTTTACGTTTTTACTGATACCGGGCAACCCGCCGTATAAGTCTTTCACGGAATAACCCAATTTATCTATCAGTTTTTCTGCTGCCTCATATGACTCGGGATGAACGCTGGTCCCGTCCAGAGGATTCTTCGCATTCAGTATCCTCATGAAACCGGCACATTGTTCAAAAGCCTTGGGGCCCAGCTTCGGAACTTTCAAGAGTTCCTTCCTGCTCTTAAAACTTCCGTTCTCCTCGCGGTAGCTTACGATATTCTTCGCCAGAGTTTTATTAATTCCTGAAACATACTCCAGCAGCGAAGCGGATGCCGTATTCAGATCAACTCCCACACGGTTCACACAGTCTTCCACAACTGCTCCCAGCGCTTCCCCGAGTTTCTTCTGATTCATATCATGCTGATACTGCCCGACTCCTATGGACTTCGGATCTATCTTTACCAATTCCGCAAGAGGATCCTGAACACGTCTTGCAATGGAAGCTGCGCTTCGCTGTCCCACATCAAAGTTAGGAAACTCTTCCGTGGCCAGCTTGCTGGCCGAATACACCGAAGCTCCTGCCTCATTGGTTATCACATATTGCACCGGCTCTTTTATCTCACGTATCATCTCGGTGATTATCTGTTCCGACTCTCTTGAAGCTGTGCCGTTTCCTACAGATATAAGTCTGATGTTGTATTTCTTTATCAGTTCTTCAACATCTCTCTTGGCTTCTTTAACTTTGTTCTGCGGCGCAGTAGGATATATGACTTTGGTATCAAGCACCTTGCCCGTTTCATCAACTACCGCAAGTTTGCATCCTGTACGGAAGGCAGGATCCCAGCCGAGCACCACATATCCTGCGATAGGCGGCTGCATCAGCAGCTGCGTCAGGTTCTTCCCGAAGACTTCTATGGCGCCGTCTTCTGCTTCTTCCGTAAGCTCACTTCTTATATCTCTTTCTATGGATTCCTTTATCAGACGCTTATATGAATCTTCACAGGCTTCCTTAAGATAAGCTGCTGCCCCATCATCCGGTCTTATTATGACCTTACTCTCTATATAATTTACTATCTCCTCTTCAGGCGCTGTTATCTTTACGTTAAGGATCTTTTCTTTTTCACCTCTGTTGATGGCGAGGGTACGATAGCCTGTCATTTTTCCTATGCTGTCGGAAAAATCGTAATACATTTCATATACCGACTCCGCCTCTTTATCTTTTGCTTCGGATACGATTTTTCCTTCCCTGCGGGTCAGTTCTCGTATATGCTTTCTTATCCCGGCATCATCCGATATCTCTTCGGCGATTATATCCTTTGCGCCATCCAATGCTTCTTCCGTAGTGGCTACGCCTTTTTCTTCGTTAAGATATTTCTTCGCCTCTTCCTCCGGAGAATGCGCTGAGTTCTGCAGACGCAGCCACACTGCCAGGCCCTCCAGTCCCTTCTCCTTTGCTATCGTCGCCCTTGTCCTGCGTTTCTGTTTATAAGGCCGGTACAGGTCTTCCACTGCCACCAGGGTAAGCGCATCCTCTATGGCTTTCTTAAGTTCCTCCGTCAGCTTTCCCTGCTCTTCGATGCTGCTTAATACGCTCTCTTTCCTCTCCTGCAGATTACGAAGATATGTCAGCCTTTCATCAAGATCACGGAGTATCTCATCATTAAGTCCGCCGTGCATTTCTTTTCTGTATCTTGCGATAAAAGGTATCGTATTTCCTTCGTCGATGAGTTTTATCACCGTCTCAACCTGTGATACCTTTATATTCAGTTCTGCAGCAATGATCTTAGCTATATCCATTGGTTTCTCCTTTATTTCTCTTTCCTCTTATACAGTCTGTACAAGGGTATCCTTTTATCCATCTTCGCTCCGAAGTATCTGTATATCGCATTATCATTTGCTAAACATTCGGATACGAGAACGCAATCATATTTATCGCTGTCATCAAGATAGAACGACAGAGCTGACAGAAAATACGGTACATATATATAATCGAAATCATATTCCGAGAAAAACTCATCCAGATCTTTTTCATCATTGCATCTTGTTATATATGCATATTCGGAAATGATGTCCTTTTTTCCGTTGATCGACAGATTGTAAGGTTCGGTGCGTGGTTCTATATAAACATGTCCTATATCTTTATATAAGAAATACGAACCCGAATTGAAATCGTTAAATATCCTTATATTCTCCGGTTTTTCTTCATAGTTGCTGATGTATTCGGCCGCATATAAGGGTTCGGAAACACTTTCCTCCTGAGGTATATTAAACAAAAGAACAACATGCAGCATACCGATCGCAACGATCACGAATTCCAGAAACATCGAATACGGCAGATCGTACATCTTCCGGATCTTACTTTCACTTTCACCTGCGATAACAAGAAATACCACTGCAAGAATAAATGTGTTTTTCTCACCCTTTGCAACGATTATCGAAATCAGCATCGCCGCCACAAGCCACATATCCGCTTTCTTTTCTTTTATCATGCAGATCAATATATATAATGCTATGATCAGGAAAAACATAGAGGGCGATGTAAGCTTAAGCGGCTGCAGCTCGGAAATACCCAGCAAGGAGATATTACTCTGCTTTGCAAAGATAAGCACATTATCGATACCGTAAGGATTGATGAAAAGCGAAATGACCGAAAGCAATAGAGGAAGCAGACTGTCTCTGATTTTCACGCTTCTTATCCTCGGCAAAATATAAGCCAGGAAAATAACCACATGGAATATCCAGTAACTCCCATGCAGATTGATATGCAGCATCGTAAACAGAGGAGTCAGATACAGATATGCCTTCTTTCCGCTCTGAACATATTTTTCCAGGCTGTTTACCTGCAGCATTATCAATATCAGTGTGATCAGCTCAGGGCGCAGGTTCATATAGTTTGCTAAAAGTATGATCAGCCCCGGTATTATGATGCAGTTTTCAAAGGAACACTTCTTCAGTTTCAATAAATATGACATCAGATACCAGAGCAGCGCCTCTTGAATGAGCACAAAAACAAACAGACCTGCATTACCGAAAAACAGATGTAAATAATAAATAATGATACAGTACAGCCACTGTTGTATGACAGTAGCGTATCCTTCATTAACGAAATAAACGTTTTCATGCATCATACCGTTTTGCGCGATATAACGCCCCGAAACATAAAGACCGTAGAAATCACTGTCAAAATAAGTATTACAGCTTTTGACTATGACCGCAAACAATAATATAAAAAATATACCGAATATTTTCTTTTTACTCATTTCTTCATGCTGCATAATGATAAACTATCCTCATCACTGAGCCGTAATAGGAGCCCCCGAAGAGATTCAGATGATTAAGCAGGTGATAAAGATTGTAAATATCTCTCCTGTCTTCATAAGCTTCCGGTTTTCTATTTCCACTGAAGTAGCCTTCGTAAAATGCAGCCGGAAAGCCTCCGAACAGTTCAGTCATTGCTATATCGGCCTCCGGATGTCCCACATAAACGGCAGGATCGATGAGCCATGCTCTTCCGTCTGGGCCGCACATATAGTTTCCCGACCACAGGTCCCCGTGAAGCAATGCCGGCTTATCCGGTTCCTCAAGTATATCATCAAGTTTTTCCAGCAGCCTGTCCAGCTTTTTCCTGTCGGCTGCATCAAAGAAGGCTTCCGCCCGTCTTATCTGCGGAAGCAGTCTTCTGTTACGGAAGAACTCCTTCCATGAATCCTCCGGAGTATTCTCCTGATGTCCGGCTCCGATATAATTATCGTTCAGAAAGCCGTAGTTCCCTCCGATAACAAAAGATGCACAGTCTGCCCTGTGCATCCCGTAAAGTCTTCTTCCGAAATCTTCGTAAAAATCCGTTATACCTTTTCCCTGCTCTACGCATTCCATCAAAAGAAAAGCGCTCTTTTCATCAAGACCATAGGCAAAAACCTCAGGCACTGATATCACAGCAGTCTTACGTATAGCTTCCAGTCCCTCACACTCGCGTGTGAAGAAACTTAAGTTCTCCGCATAATTCTCCTTCATGAACAGAGCTTCACCGTTTGAGAGTTCCAGCCTGTATGCCCTGTTTATATCTCCGCCGCTGACCGGGATCCTGCGCAATATTTCCGTATTTTCGTCATAAATCTCTTTCAGCGCGCTGTTTAAAGAAGGATACTTTTTAACGGAAAGTTCCATCAGAAATTACTCCCGTTCCATCCCCAGTCCGTCGATGCGGCGTATTTCACATACATATGGTCAGGAGCCACATTAAACAGCTCACCGTATATCTTTGTCAGTTCAGCAGTCATTTTCTCAAAAGCCGCAGGATTTGCGCTTCCGTAGATGTTCACACAGATAAAGGCAAGGGGTTCACTGTCATCACCCCTGAAGTACATCGTCTGCTCATCCTGGATGTTAACCATCAGCCATGATTCACTTTTTCCGGGAATGATGGCTATGGCCTGTCCGAGTCGTTTCTTCAGTTCTTCCTTCTGCTCTGCGCTTGCTTTAACGCTTATTCTTGAATCAATGAACGGCATGGTACCTTACCTCCTGAAATAAGAAATTCCGGGTACTTCAGCACCCGGAACTCATTATACCATATTATCAGCTTCGTAACCATAGGCTTCTCCCCTCCGGGGAGAAGCTGTCAGCCTTCAGGCTGACTGATGAGGGGCATCTCTCCACCCTCATGCACTCAGCCGTATAGCCGCATAGCGCTCACAGTCTATCACCTGCCTCATGGCTTCGACAGGATTCAGACCAACGCAGGATAAGAGCTGCTTAAAAGTGGCGGCCGACTGGCCTGAGCAGAGCTGCACTCCCTTTCTCTTTGCGTCTGCATGGAATATGTCGTGCCTGCTGTTCACATTCCAGAAGATCACATTAGGGATTTCATAGCCTGCCTTGCGATACTTTGAACGCATCTTATCATAGAAGGTCCAGTTCTTATCACCGCACTGGTCTATTTCCATATCGGATATCACGATCAGCGACTTCACCATATCCTCTGCGGGGGTACGGTTCTTAAGCGCGATCTCAAGCACCCTTTCAAATGCTGCCTTTAAATTGGTGTTCATGCCCCACTTTGAAGTAGCTATGGATGAAAGCTTGTGCTGAAGTGTTTCACCCTTTACCTTCACGATCTGTGGCTCGTTACTGAAGGTCATGAAGAGTCCGTGGTAATCACCCCTGTTGTGCTCGGCAAAGTAAAGCGCAAGGCCAAGGGAACTAGCCATGGGACGTCCCATCATGGAACCCGACACATCAGCTATCACCAAGGCGTTAACGCCCTCTTCCACATACTCGGGAAGAGCTCTCCACTGTGCTTCGAGCAGAGCATTATCCTGATCACTGAGTCTCTTAACTGCTGCGTTCCAGGAGAATGAAAGGTACTTTTCCACTATATCATAAGGATAGAGGGTATCCGCATGTATCTTCTCCTCGCCCTTCACGGCCCTGTTCACATATTCAGCGAAACGCTCTTCATCATTACGGTAGAAAGCTGTTCTGTATATCATCATGGCACGGGAAGGCACCCTGCTGTAGCTGATCTCAGACCATCTGCCTGCGCTCATAAGCGCTTCCACCACGCCTATGTGCTTACGCAGCGCACGTACTATACGCTTGAATTCGTATACGCTGTAGCCCAGCTTCTGCGCTGTAAGTATACCAAGCTTACGGGTCTTCTCCGAGCTGGCGTCCGCAGTCTTGATCCACTTTGCAAGAAGGGATACAGCATTACCTTCCGCCATATTACTGCGGTCCTCTTCAAACTGCTGCTTCATAGCCTGCCACATCTCTGCTTCCAGAGGGGTACCTATAAGCTCATACAGATCATCATAGCGGCCGTATACACCTATCAGATCCAGGTTTTCCATTAAAGCCTCGGGATGACACTCTGCCATATAACGCAGAAGTATACGGAAAGTCCGACGCTCACCAAGTCCGCCGCGGACGTCACGTCCGTAAAACGCAAGCTTTGTGGCAAAGAGCGCATCTTCCTTATATGCTTCGGCAAAGAGTCTCTCTATCCTTTCCTCATCAGTTTCCCTGAGAGCTCCTATGCAGCTGAAAAGATCAAGGCAGGCTTCACCTGTGGTGTTAAGCGCCACAGCGCCGTTTTCGGTACGTGTCCATGCGCCTTCTCTTGTAAGTAGTTCTGCAAAATTCATTTCTCTCATCTCCTTCAAAAAAATTCATGACACATTTTGTTCCATCTCGCCGGATTCGAACCGACTCTATCCTACGATATTTACCACCGGAATGTTTTGCTGTGTGTGTCACGTATTAGCAGGGGCCGGACTCGAACCGGCGACACCGGCGTCTGATCGCATTTTTCTTGCTGTACGGATCACTTACATGATCCGTTTTTTTCGTGCTCTACCCGCTGAGCTACCCTGCATGGTCACAGAATAGCAGAGTATAAAAAACAAATCATTTCAAAAAAGCTGCGAACGTGTTATCATAATGCCATGTCTGATTTTCATGAACTGATTAAAAGCGTTGATAAGTGCCGTGATTACGTAAGGGATTTCTTTGTGTACGGCTTTAAGAGCCGCAGTGATTTCCCGGGTAAAAGCGCGCGCACTTATGATGACGAAAGACGCCGCATTGTAAGCTGGCTTAATGAATATGTCAGGGAGGACTTTAGCGAGATCGGCCGTTCCAAAAACATCTCACTCCAGATCGACCAGAAACTCCTCGATACCAACCCTCTCTTCCGCGTATGGCAGGCCGCAAGCTTCACCGACAGAGATCTTATCCTGCATTTTTTCATTCTGAAGATACTTGAAGATAAAGAAGCTGCTTATTCCGCAAGCGAGATCACCGATATACTTATCGACGAATATGCCCTGGATGCCGACCTGCAGACAGTGCGCCGCAAATGCAATGAATACGTAGAAGAAGGACTCTTATATACCAGAAAAGAAGGAAAGACGCTGCTGTATTTAAGAGACCTGTATTTTAATGAGCTGTCTGAAAATACAACTTCACTTATAGATATGATAAAGTGTTTTTCTCTTGATCTGCCCCTCGGAGCAGCAGGGGATACCATACTCTCCATGCAGCAGGAAGAAAACAGTATTTTCCGCGTCAAACATTCTTTCCCGACTTTTACCCTTGAGGATGAGATATTGCTTTTGCTTCTTTCGGCAATTCACGACAAAAGGCAGGTCGAACTTAAGATCCAAAGCAACCGGCGCTCGCAGGATAAAGGCTACAGTTCAACAGGTATCCCTCTTCAGATATTTGTAAGCGCCCGCAGCGGCAGGCGTTTTATCTGTATGTATCATCAGGGCAGAAAATCTTTCGACTGTTTCCGACTGGATCAGATCAAGAGCGTAAGTCTTACCGAAGAGGCTGATGATAAAGTTTTAAAGCGCGCACGGGACCATCTTGAGAAAGACAGGCCTTACGTCTGGGGCGTCAGCTTCTATCCTTCCGTCCGCGGCAGAGGCAGACTGCAGAAACTTATACTTACCATAAACGCTGACGACGAAAAGGAAACTCATATTTATCAGCGTCTTGTTCGTGAAGGCGAAGGCGGCAGCGTGGAACACATCGCTAAGAATACTCTGCGTTATGAAAAGACCGTCGCTGACGTCAGGGAAATGTTTCCCTGGATCAGAAGCTTTATCGGAAGGATAAAAGAACTTAAGATATACGGAACTGACGGAAATAAACTCTTCGAAGAAAACCTACAGCTGGAAAGCATGTTTTACAAAGACCTTGAAAGAATGTACAGGGTGTATGGATTATAGAATATGGAAAAACTCTTTTCAGAAATCTATAACCGTTATTTCTGCATAACAAACCGGGTACTTTCAAAGAAAGGCCGGATCGGCAGAGCAACGATAACGGATATCGTAAGAAGATACGGCTTCGGTGAAAGCCTTATATTTCTGTTGCCGAAATTAAGCAATAATGAATGGGAACTCTTTGAAGAAGATAACTCATCCTATCGTTCCAAGTTAAAAGGCGGTATACAGACACCCTTAAGCAGACTGCAGAAACGCTGGCTCCTTACCCTGCTTGATGACAAAAGAGCCGGCCTCTTCCTTGAAGATGAACAGATTAGTACGATAAAAGAAAAACTGAAGGATATAAAACCACTGTTTGAACATAACGACTTTTACTGCTTTGACCGTTTCTCTGACGGAGATGACTATAGTGATCCGCAATATAAAAACTGTTTCAGAAAAATACTCTCTGCAATAAAAGAGGCACATACTGTACAAATACTCTATTCGGGCCGTGACGGCAGGAACAGAAAAATGATCGTATTCCCTCATCGTCTCGAATACTCCGCCAAGAATGACTGTTTCCGCCTGCTCTGTTTTGCAGAGAGCAAAAAAGGAAAGCGCAAATACATAATGCGCTTATCAAGGATGCTTGATGTTAATGTCAGTGAAAATGATCCGGAAATAAGCATAGCAGAAGAAGATAGTCCCAAGCAGAGAAAAGTCACCCTCACCATATATGACGAACGCAATGCGCTGGAACGCGCTATGCTGCAGTTTGCGGACTACCGTAAGAATACGGTACGGCTCGATGACAATAGTTACCGCTGCGATATCTTCTACAACATCGATGATGAGACGGAACTGCTTATCGAACTCCTTTCCTTCGGTCCCATGATAAAAGTCGAGGGAAACGACCACTTTAGCGAACTTATTAAAAAACGACTGCTGATGCAGAAAAATATGAAAGAAGGAATACCATCATGAAACTGATCTTTATCAGACACGGAGATCCTGATTACAGAAACGACAGCCTTACCGAGCAGGGCATACACGAAGCAAAACTGCTGACTCCGAGAATCCCTAGACTTCATGGGGATAAATACTATGTCTCTCCTTTCGGAAGGGCACAGCAGACAGCTAAGCTCGCTTTGGAAGGCACGGGTATAGAGCCCGAAATCCTGTGGTGGCTTGAAGAATTCCAGCATCCCGTGCGGCGTCCCGACAGACCTGAACGCGCAGGAGTCGGCTGGGACTGGCTTCCCCGGGACTGGACAGTGATCGATGAGATGTACGATCCGGAACACTGGTATGATCATCCTGCTTTCGTCGAAGCCGGCATCAAAGAGAAATATGAAAAAGTGATCACAGCCTTTGAAGCTTTTCTTAAAGAACATGGTTATGAACGTGATGGTCGCATGTATAAAGCGATCAGGCCGAATAATGACACCCTTATTTTCTTCTGTCATTTCGGCCTCACCACTCTCATACTCGGACATCTGCTCGGCATTTCAACAATGCCCTTATGGCAGGGTCTGATTGCAGCCCCGACCTCAGTTACAACTGTCGTTACCGAAGAAAGAACTCCCGGTAACGTGCAATGGCGCTGCACCGCCTACGGAGACACCTCGCATATTTACGCCGCAGGTGAAGAACCCGGTTTCTCCGGAAGATTCTGCGAATGCTATACCAACGAGAATGAAAGGCATTAAGTAAGGGGACGCTTCATGCGTCCCCTGCTTTTATGAAGCAGCATCTATATAGTACTGAGCCTGCGCCGCGAACATTTCGGCATATATGCCGTTCTCACGTCTGACCAGTTCATCATGGGTACCATACTCTTTAATGGTATTCTCCGAAAACACCGCTATCCTGTCACAGAACTTACAGCTCGAAAGTCTGTGAGAGATATAGATCGCAGTCTTACCACCCACCAGGGTATCAAACTTTTTGTATATCTCATACTCGGCAAGCGGATCCAAAGCAGCCGTAGGTTCGTCGAGTATGACTACCGGCGCATTTCGATACAACGCCCTGCTGATTGCTGTCTTCTGCTGCTGGCCCCCGGAAAGCTCGGTACCGTGTTCATCGAAACTCTTGAACAATCTGGTATTAAGTCCCTCATCCAGCTTTACCGCATCTTCATACAAACCGGAAAGCTTCAGTGCATCGGTTACGGCAGTTTCATCGACCTCATCATCTGCCCTACCCATTGCCACATTATCTTTCAGCGAAAATGCAAAGAGTCTGAAATCCTGGAATACAACCGAGAACAGCTTTCTGTATTCTTCCATCGAATACTCGCGTATATCCACTCCGTCTATCAGTATCCGGCCTTCGTTTACATCGTAAAGTCTGCAGAGCAGCTTTATGAAGGTGGTCTTCCCTGCACCGTTCAATCCAACGATGGAGAGATGTTCTCCTGACTTGATCTTTATATTGATATTCTTAAGCACATACTCCTCTGCGCGGGGATACTTAAATGATACATTTTCAAATACGATCTCATGCTCTCCCTTTTTGATCGCGGTATTGCCTTTTGAAAGGGCATCGGGATAATCAAGGTATACCAGGAACTGATATGCATAACTGCACTTTTCCGTCAGATCCTGAATATTCCTTCCTATGCCGAGAAGGCTCTGGAACAATCTGCTGGCCGCAGATACACACATCGTAAAATCACCGAGAGTCAATACGCCCTGCAGGGTCTTATATCCCATATAGAAATAACTTATGGCATCACGGAGGGCATTGGCTAAGTTTGAACCGTAATCAAATTTCACACTGCTGACAGCCTGTTCTTTAAATATCTGCACGCTCTGATCCCCGAATATCTTACTCCTGTTATCGATCAGGCCGCTGCCGTCATAAAGTCTTGTGTCCTTACCGTATTTCTGCGATGCCACTTCAAACAGATAGTAGCCGAATATACGGTTGACCTTGCCGAGTTTCATGAAGGCTTCCGTTGCTATCCTCTGTTTTCTGAAATTGCAATATGTAACGATACCCATTCCGATGATCTGTACCGGCAGTATCAGGGGACAGTAGAAGATAAACAGGGTTATCGCCGTAAACATCAGGGCAATGTTATATGTCAGATAGTAGCAACAGCGCAGCATCCCTATCACACCACCACTGTACCAGCTGATACCTTCCTCGGCCCTTTTACGCTGATCCAGTACCTCGGGATCTTCGGTATGCTGGAAATCCATCTCCATTGATTTCTCCGCAAGTTCAAAAGTAAGCACCCTGTCCAGATATACTGCTTCATATGCGAGGCTTGAGTCCGCAATATTCACCAGCACTCTGGAAATCAGCTCTGCAGCCGCAGTAAGAACTACATATAAAACCGCATTCCTTAAATGCTCTTCTGTTCCTGCTCCGTTTGATATGGCAACTATTTCATCCACCAGAAGCTTCGGGAGCAGCAGCAGCTTGAACTCTCCGAATATATCAGCTATGAGCTTTATGAAATACAGGAAGAATACTATCTTCTTTTCACGCCATGCGGTTTTGAAAACATACTTCATCACCTGCCTCGTCATAAAGATGAGGCCGGGTTTCTTTTCTTTATTCTCAGAGTTCTGCATCTTCCGGTCCCTCCTCTCCTTCAACATAGTAGGCCGCCTGCACGTTGAACATCTCGCTGTATGCGCCTCCTGCTTCCAAGAGACTCTCATGCGTTCCGTATTCCTTCATCTCTCCGTCCACGAACATCGCCACGTGATCGCAGAACCTGGTTGAGCTTAATCTGTGACTGATATAGACTGCCGTCCTGTTATCTATCAGCCTGTTGAAATCCTCATACAGCTTTGCTTCGGCCAGCGCATCAAGCGCCGCAGTCGGTTCATCCAGTACCACTACAGGTCCGCTCTTATACAAGGCTCTTGCAAGCGCAAGTTTCTGCTTTTCACCTCCCGAAAAATCAACACCGTCATCAGCAATGACTTTGAGCACCTCGGTGTCGATGCCTTTATGCAGCTTTTCCACGGACTCTTTCATTCCCGCATCAGCTATGCAAGCAAGTACTTTTTTATCATCTGTTTCAGCTTCCGGTCTCATCGATATATTTTCTTTCAGCGGGAATGCAAACATCCACACATCCTGGAATACCGGTGAAAAGACTTTATAGTATTCGCTTCTTTTATATGTAGATATATCCGTACCATTCAAAAGTATACGTCCTTTTGTGGGCTCATACAGCCTCAGCAGGAGTTTTATGAAGGTTGATTTTCCCGCGCCGTTCAGTCCCACGACCGCAAGCTTTTCTCCGGCTTTCACCGTTATATTTAAGTTCTTCACCGCATACTGCTCGGCATTCGGGTATTTGAACCACACATCCTCAAACTTAAACTCATACTCTTCTGATACCGGCACGTTACTCCCTTCTTCTTTTTCCTTTCCTCCTATATCCATAAAGCTTCTGAAATCATCAACTTCACGGCTCTTCTGCAAAAGCTCCGTCAGCCTGTCAAAAAGGCTTGTGGTAAAGGAGAAAAAAGTCGTTGCAGATCCGAGATATAAGGTAAAATCACCTACGCTTAAGTTTTTTTCCACCACCGAATAAAGCAGCCATGCGTACAGCCCGAGCAGCGCTCCTACCCACAGAAGATTTCCTATCTGTCCGCAGATCCACCACCACAATTCATTCTTTCTCGATGCTTCCAGCCTTTCCTCACTGACTCCTTTGTACCTCTTTATCAGATAAGCCTTAAGTCCGTACATCCTGATATCTTTTGCAAAATTAAAATCCGAAAAAGTAGAACTTAAGTATCCGTCCTTGCGCCACCAGGTAGCCAGCGGGTCCCAGATCTTTTTCTTGCAGATCGCATTGGTCCTGTTCTTTATCAGAAAGGTAATGAATGCAAGTACCACCAGTCCCAGCATCACAACGGGACTCAGGGTTCCCATTATGCATAAGCCCACTATCACAACAAAGAAATCTCCGGCAGTGTTTTCCATGAAATGCATCAGACCTTCTACACCGTTCTGATTTCCTCCCGTTGCATTTCCTGCTTTCTGATAACAGTCCATCGCATCTTTGTCTTCAAGATATTCAAAAGGCATGGTCATGAACTTAAGATTTTTATCAAGGATATACCTGGTCCTTACTCCTATGTATCTCCACCACTGTGCCCACATATATGACTGCAGCATCGTAAACACTGCCTGTACCATGAAGGTGATGCAGATGATGCTAAACAGCTTCATTGCATTTTCCTTTCTTGTTATCACATCGATAACGAACTTGGACATAAAGGTCCATAGGTAAGCCGCTACCGGTGTACATACTGCCGCAAGGAACACCGTAAAAAGCGTCATCTTATCATGTCTTGCCATGCCTTTTGCTATGTAACACAGATTGGATAATGCTCCGTATTCGGTATGATATTTATTTTTTTCTTCTTCTTTCTTTTTCATTACCGTTCTCCCTCTTAAGCCAGCTGTCTGTCTTGCAGTTCATCTGCATCGAATAACCTTCAGGCGGCGTGGTATATTCTCTGGCTATCATCATAAGTCCCATAAAAAGTCCGCCAAGAGTTGAATTTACTCCGTAGATAACATTTTCCTGCTCGGAAGTCACTTCCTTTACGAATATGACCGGCCCGTTACCTCCGACATTGTCAGTCATCTCGTCAAGCGACGCCGAAACTTTTGCTTTTTTTACACCCGTTGCTTTTGCTATGGTATCGATGCCTGCATATTCGCCCGGTGCCAGCGTATACAGATATGCCATGATCGAAATATTATCCCTATCGGAAAGCAGCCTGAAGAGTTTCTCTACCTTCCCTGTATCACTGAACAGGTCTTCCAGCACGGTCCTGTCTTCCGGGTTATTTAGGAATAGGTAGAAATCATTATCTTCACGAATACCCGCATATGAATAGAACAGATTATCCAGAACTGCGGAGGCCATCTTAGGGTATGTCAGCGGATCAAGCGGACGCTCCCAGAAGTGTTCGTTATTGACCCAGCCGCCTATCTGTATAGCCCAGTGAATGTTTTTTATCAGCTTTGCCAGTCCGGGATGTCTGTCATATTGCTTTGTCCTTTCATATTCTTCTACGCTGGTCTCTCTTACCTTTTCAAAAACCATCTGCTCAAAAGTCTTATCCCCGTTGCCTCTGCCGTACAGATGATCTATGGACACTTCAAAGAAATCCGCGATCCTCGGAAGAAGATCTCCCTCCGGGTAACTGCCGTTTTCCCATTTTGATACTGCCTGGGGGCTGACACCGAGGTGACCAGCCAGCTGCTCCTGCGTTACCTTTTTTTCTTTTCTGAGCTTCTGCAAAGTTGTCGAAAAAGTCTTATTATCCATGCTCTGCCTCCTGTCTTTTTTCAAACGGCCGGTTGAATTGGCCTAATCATATCAAGCATTTCAGTTGAGCGCAACATAAAATATCCACCATAAGTTAATTTATGGTGGATATTTTCCCATTTTTCTACTTTTAGTTGTTTTTAGTTGATTTTGATGAGAAGCAGGCTCCCATTATCGACACTGACCGAGGCCGTTTTGCCCTTGATGACTTCATTGCTGATGCCGTACTGGTATTCCGTTGTGATCACGGCATCCTCGAGAGGATACTTTGCATTACGTATGGTAATGCCTTCCGCGCAGCCGCTTATATTGATAAGAGAAAAATACTCATAATGATCATCTATATATGCCGGTTCTTTTGAAACGATCTCAATTACCGAATGATCATCGACTATCGTTCCTTTTTTCGATAGCGAATCCAGATATAAGAGTATCGATATGTTTCCGAGAGTATGATCAAGCCTTGCTCCGCAGACTCCGATAAGCAGAAAGTCCTCATATCCCCGCTTTACTGCCTCTTTCACTGCATATACTGTATCCGTATCGTCTTTTTCACAGGGAAGCACTATGGTCTCCACATCCATATGCGGATCCTCTGCAGAATCAAAATCTCCGACGATCAGGTCAGGCCTGCATCCCAGTTCCTCCATATGCTTCAGTCCGCTGTCACAGTAGATCATATAGTCATCTGCCATGAGCATTGACCGAATCCTGTCATAATCGTTTATCGGTGCCCCTCCGACAATAACACAACGTTCCATTTATTCCCTCCTCTTATACCGCTTTGATATATTATAACACTTCACTTCAATCACGGGGACGGTTCCGCGGTTGATTTCGCTCACCAAAATTACTCAAACGCTTGAAAACACTAGCCAATCACGGAACCGTCCCCTGATTGACGAAAAAAAAAAGTGAGCTTATAATATGAAAACGCAATCACCTGAAAAGGAGCAAATATGAAAGATTTTGACGCAGTTGTTTTTGATATGGACGGAGTGATATTCGATTCGGAAAGAGCCACTATGGACTGCTGGATAGAGATCGCTGACAGATACGGGCTCGAAGATATTAAGACTCCCTATTACGCCTGCATAGGCGTTAACAGTATACGTACAAGAGAGATAATGATGGAAGCCTATGGTGAAGACTTCCCTTACGATAAATATGCCAAAGAAGCATCAAAGCTTTATCACGAAAGATATGACGGAGGCAGGCTTCCCATAAAGCCCGGTGTCAAAGAGCTTCTTGCTTATCTTAAAGACAGCGGCAAAAAGATAGCTCTTGCATCTTCCACTAAAAAGGAAAAGGTCGTAGCCCAGTTAAGAGACGCCGGGATACTTGATTATTTTGACGAGATCGTTACCGGCGACATGGTAAGCAAAAGCAAACCTGCGCCCGACATCTTCCTTCTCGCCTGTGAAAAGATAGATACGATACCCGAAAGAGCCTATGCGATAGAAGATTCCTTTAACGGAATAAGGGCAGCCTACACAGGTAAGCTGCGCCCTATAATGGTTCCCGATATTTTACCCGCCGATGACGAAATGCGTGAGAAAGCAGAGGTCATCCTTGAGGATCTTAACAAAGTCGTATCTTACCTCTTTCCCTCATCCGCCCCGATTTGATTTCGGGCCTATCAGCTGTACATATAATACAGCGCGTTTCCGGTATATATACTATCAAAAAAGCTTTTCATTGGCATGTGCATAGCAAACTTTCGTTGGCTTGAAATTAAGGATGACATTCCAGTCCATCGCCAATGCCTCGTTATCATCATATGCTTCTAGATATTCTATTGGTTCAAGGTCACCTACTATGCATACACCTTCATCAAGCGCGATAGATATACTGTCTTTGCTGTGACTTGGTGTCGAAACAATTTCTCCCTCAATGCCTAATTCTTTTAGAAACTTTCTGCTCTCAGATATGCCAAGGATCTTCGCCTTGCCTGCATCTATCGGCTTGTACTTTAATGCAGGCTGCCTTGCGAAGATTTCATCCGAGTAATGGATGCTATCTATTTGCGTTTCAACAACGAGCAGATTAACACCCAAATCCATAAGTTCGCTCACCAAGCCTATATGATCCGGATGATAATGAGTTGCTAAGATATATGTGATATCATGCAGGCTGACATTTACTTCTTTTATTGCCTTGAAAAATCCCTGAATACTTCCCGCATAATCCGTATCAATTAACAAATGCCCTTTTGTACCCTTCAGCAAATAGGTATTTGTATTTCCATATTTTATAAGTTCAATCATAATCTTTAAATCTCATATAGGAGATATCGTTCCCCCTCATACCCGGCCAAATCGGCCTTGAATCAAATCCAGTCATCCATACTGTCTAATGCCACAGGGTTCGTTTTCAATTCTTCTTTTATACTTTCATAGATATCACTCATATGGCAATCCTGCTTTTTTATACCATACCATTTCTACTTCAATTGGTTTTTCCTATAAAATATCATATCTCTACCTCAAAAGGTGATTCGTTATCAAAAATATCACTGTAGAAGCCAAACCAGCTAAGGCCCTCCACAAGGCACTTCACGTTGTAGCTTTCTTCTTCATCGAAAATGAATTCCTCACCGGAAGCCTTCT
>JAEEGL012251620.1_pt1 | contig 30047 bp, 22 predicted proteins | sample 9134231 | NCBI WGS metagenome assembly JAEEGL01 (sample SAMN16246548, study PRJNA631951) | gut metagenome | biome: gut microbiome; feature: rumen; material: fiber-attached | host: Bos | place: Iran: Karaj | collected 2018-10 | reverse complement strand
TACATATGCAGCGATGGATCAATACGACAAATTAGTGGATTGGTTTAATCAATATTATGGAGAAGGATATTCTTGGCATATGAACCATGTTCCTTCTTCTAGTTATAATCATTGGCCGAAAAATGGTTCGTATGAAAGTTTTATTAAATATTATGTCGATAATATAATTAAAAACGTCTCTTCTTTTAATACAAAAACCATTTCTCTTGATCGTTATCCTTTTGAATTAGATAACACCAAAATCTCGACATCATTCTTGCCAGATTTATTATGTGGAGCGATTGCCACTAGAGAATACAACAAAGGTAAAGCGGATGATAAAAAGGCTAACTTTGGTTTTTGCATTCAAAATTTCTCGGATTATGTTTCTCGAACAAATTTACGCGCACCAACTTCAGTAGAAGAAATTACTTATCAAATCTATACTGGTATGTCTTTAGGGGCTAAAACATATGAATTTTTCCTTTATCGTAGCATTCAAGGCTTAAATGGTATGGTCAATGTCAACGGAGAAAAAACTGATCAATATCATTTTGTTAAATCAGCGATAGAAAGAACAAAAGATTTATCAAAAGTTATTTGTGATTTTGATTGGCAAAACCTTATTGTTTGTAAAGCAAATCAAGAAGAAGAAAGCGATAATTACGAGACATTTGATGCGATTAATAGAATGATTGATAAGACAAATCGTGGAAAATTAAAAGATATTAAATCGCATTTTGATTCTGCGGTTGGTTATTTCAATAATGGTGAATATGATGGCTATTTAGTCACTAATCAACTTAGTCCTTATGAGAATCAATCAAATACTGTTAAGTTGACTTTTAATGGTGCAAATCAGGTATTAATTTTCCATAACGGTACATATCAATGGCAGAAATTATTAGATGGCCAACTTCAAATAAACGTCGGTCCTGGTGATGGATATTTTGTTATCGTGGGGTAGGATATGAGAAGTTTTGCGGGTTCTCCATCAAAACGTAGAAATTATTCAAATATGCCCAATTCCTTAAAAAGAAGCGGTTACATTTTTTGCTTTTTTATGTGCATTCCTGCAATATATGGAATCATTAGATATCTTGCTATTAATTTTTATTCAATATGCTTGGGCTTTTTTGATGACGTACCTTTTAAAAGCGAATTGACTATTCGATATTTCAAATTGTTCTTTGAATCGTTAACTCAACAAAACAGCGATATTTTAATCGCGTTAAGAAACACATTAATATTCTTCGGTATATCGCTAATTCAACAATTTGTGGGATATGTAGTAGCGTATTTCTTATATAAAAAAGTTGTTGGTCACAAGTTCGCTCGTTTTATTTTCTTCTTACCATGTATTATTCCCGCGGTTGTTTCTGTTAATATATTCCGCATTTTAGCAAGAGAAGATGGGGCTTTATGGCCGTTATTTTCTATTATTTTCCACAATCAAACACCGATGGTAAATAACCCATTATTGCTGATAATTTTATATGTCATCTTCTTTACTGGCATTGGTACTACTTATCTTATTTATTTAGGAAATATGAAAAGAATACCAACAGAAATATTAGAAAGCGCTAAATTAGATGGTGCTAATTCATGGGTTGAGTTCTGGCATTTTGTTTTCCCATTAACATGGGGCACCTTCTCTACTTTCTTATTGATGTCTGTAGCGGGCATTTTTACAGCTTCAGGACCTATTCTTTTCTTTGTAGATAATAATTTAGAACAAGCCTTCAATTTAGATATTCAAACATTAGGATTTGTTATTTTTGCTAATGTCAAAGAAAATGGTTTAGCGGGTGGCTCATATAATTATGCAAGCGCAATAGGGCTCGTTTTAACCTTTGCCACCATTCCTCTTGTGATTCTTACAAGATTTATTTCTAAAAAGATCGATAGTGATGTTTCCTTCTAATTATGAAAAAGATAGTGATAGATAGAAAAAACATATTAAATAGGCTTAAAACAAGATGGCTTTACATCCTGGTTGGTTTCTTTTTCTTATTTTGTTGTTTGATAATTATCTATCCTTATATTTATTGTTTGCTAGGCTCTATAAGAACACCTAATTTTACATTTTCTATTTCTTCTTTTTTACCTATCCCATTAGCGTGGGATCAAATTCATTTCGGTAATTATTCCGATGCATTTAAGATGCTCAATTATGATGGTAAAAATGTTATCGACATGTTTATAAATTCTTTATGGTATTCCTTAGGCATGACTTTGGTTGGTCTGATTTACGCAACAGTCAGTGCCTATGTATGCGCTAAATATCAGTTCTTTGGTAGACGTATCATTTATACTTTTGCCATTGTTATGATGATTGTTCCTATTATTGGTGCAACCGCCAGTAGTATTAGATATACGAACTTTTTAGGTGGATATGATAATCCTTTATATGTTTTGATTAATGCTCAAACTATTAACGGTAGTTTTATTATCATTTATTCATGTTTTAAGTCATTAAGTTGGTCATATGCTGAAAGTTCTTTTATCGATGGAGCAGGACATTTTAAAACCTTCTATCGTATTATGCTGCCTCAAGTCATATCACCAATAAGTGCATTAGCATTAACTAATTTTATTGCCGCTTGGAGTGATGCGGAAACTTCATTATTATTCTTCCCACATTATCCAACTTTAGCTACTGGTATTTATTATGCGGCAGAAAACTATATTAGAAGTGTGAGATTCCCAATATTTTTAGCTTCTTTAATTTTAGTCATGTTACCTTCAGTAATTTTATTTGCCATTTTCCAAAAGAAAATGATGGATATACAAATGGGCGGAGCTTTGAAAGGATAATTAATTATGAAAAATAGTACAACTTTACTTTTATTAGCGGTTTCGATGTTTGCTTTATCTTCATGTAACATCAATAACGATGAAAGAAAATCAAGACCTAAATCATTCAGCTTTGCATATCGTAGAAGTGGATATGATGAATGGGGAAAAGAAGTGGCCAATTATTATATGGACCATGTAGATACAGATGTTTATATCGATTGTAGTTATTTTGAAAATAGCGAAACAATTAGAAATAACATTATCTCTGGGGCCGCTGGATTAGCGGATTTATATCAACTCGAAGTAGATTTATCAGGTGGTGAAGACTATTTGGTGGAATTGACAGATATTTATAATTCATTATCTCCTGATGAAGGCAATACTTCTATATTAATTCGCGATAAAATCGATGAAAATATTTTAGATATTTATAATGAGAAATCCAAAAACGATCAAGGAGTATATGAAGACCATTTCTATCGTATGCCACAGACCCTTGCTAATGGGTGGAACTGGGTTTATAACAAGACCACATTAGATTTGGTTTTGGGTAAAAATAATTGGGAATTACCAAAAACAACTGATGAAATGTTTGCTTTATATGAAAGAATTGTTAATTCCAATAAAGCCTTCCCAATTGTTATGTGTGGAGATGGAAATATTTCTGGTGAATATATTAGATATGGTAACGAGATATGGTTTGCTCAAATGATGGGCAAAGAAAAATATGATGCCTATTTTGATGGCTTCTATTTTGATGAACATGGTGAAAGAAAATTCGCTTTGTATGCCCCCACACAAATTGAAAATGCGCGTATGGAAATTAATGAAGCCTATAGCACAGTTTATCGTTTATTCAACCAAGATAATTATTATGTCCACCCTAAATCAGGCGCTTTTGATTTCAATAGTGTTAACGAAGCCATCTACTGTGGATATGAACATAGCACAGGTCGTAAATTCTCTACCGAAGGTGGTAGTAAAACATATTTACCTCCGTGTTTTGCCTTTTTGGGAACTTGGATGGAAAAGGAAATAAAAGATGATTTAGAAACCGGTTATATAACTAAAGAAGGTCAAGAAATATTAGCGATGAGAATGCCTATTATTTCTTCTATTATTAATCGTACTCCCACAATTAATGATGACCTCACGTTGAGTGATGTGATTGATTATGTTGATGGAACTTCCACATCTTTACCAGCGGGCGTTAGCCAAGAAGATGTCGCAATAATTAAAGAAGCAAGAAGTTTTATTCCTGAATTAATTTGCCGTGAAATGGCGATTCCTAAGACTAGTAGAAAAGTTGATGAAGCGAAGAAATTTTTAAAATGGCTTACTACTGAAGAAGCACAAATTGTGGTCTCTAAATATACAGGTGGTATTAATATTTTGCCATATGGCTATAATCCCACAGATAGCGATATGGGTTTTGCCATTTCTAATTATGTCAAATCATTTAATGATATCGCTGTTAATTCTATCGTTTTAGATGAAGGTCGTATTTCTCGTCCTTATGCTAAATTTGTTAACAATACTTGGTTCTCTTCTAGCTTATCTGATGCTGCATCATTAAATCGTAATATCTTTAATAATAGAGCTAATCTACCCACCGATGACAATGTCACATATTTCTATAACAAAGTTTATGGTAATGGTGGAACAGCTTATAGGAATATGATGAGAACATTAAAAAATAGATATCCAGATTATGTAGATGACTGGGGTGAAATTTGAGATGAATAAAAAAATCAAAAACTTTCTTGTTTTGCCATTTCTTGCTATTACTTCCGCTTGTCTTTTTGGCTGTGGTGAAAATTTAAATGGCCATATAGAACTTGATGGTGAAGTAAAAGAAGAATATGAATATAACGGCAAATATATCAATTTCCCAAGCGCTACCTTTGTAGATGATGAGGGACAATTATTGAGTTATGATGTCAAATATAATATTTTTTCCATCAAAGAAAATAAGATTGTTTTTGAAAGTGAATATTCTTCTTTTAAATTAGGAATTGGTGATTATAAAATCCTATATAAACACAATAAAGATACCTTATCATATCCATTTAAAGTCATTGATACAACAACGCCTATCATCTCTTTTTCTAACATTCCTTCAACGCTTTTTTTACAAGAAATATCTAACTTAAATAGAATAAAGCTGCCCACCTATTCAGTATCTGATTTATCAGAAATTGATAATATTGAGGAACGTCTCTATTTTAATAATGAAGAAATATCTATTAATACGACTTTAGGAACATATTCTGTTAATTCATTTGGATCTTTAAGATATGTTGTTAAAGTCATTGACATTTATGGTAACGCTAGTGAAAACGAGTGCTCATGGAAAATTAAAGATAATGAATATCAACCAACTGATATCAAAGATGGTTATCTCATGGATTTTGATGAAAATGGATATTCAAATTTCTTAAGACCAAGCACCGCTAATCAATATTATTACACCGACTCATTTAATGATTCTTATTTAGATAGTTATACTGATGAATTGGGTGTAAACGAAAATGGTGTATTAAAAATAAATATTGGATTTCAACATAACCCATCAACTGGTAATAACAACGCTATTTTGTTTAATTTGCCAAAACAAAGTCATTTTACTTATCAAGATATCAAAGATAAATATCTCGCTATCAGAATATTAATTAATAACGATGATACAACTAATTCTGACATCTATGATTTTGTCAAAATTTTAGGCAATATTTCTGAAAGTGATCAAAGTGGTGTTAAATGCTTAGAAATAGGCAAAAGGGTCAAAATAAACAAGTGGGAGACAGTCTATATTAAGGGAGAAACTGCTGCAAAACTCGGCTTATTTCCTAATTCAACTCACGAGTGGTCTACTTTCTATGATGATAAAACTTATTACAATACTATCTCAGATGAAAAATGTGAAACTATCCAACTTGCCTTCTCAGATAATTCTTCCAAAGTTGGCAATAAGATGAATGTTTATATCAGTGGTATCGCTATCGCTGATGGTGTTTTGGATGTTCCTGAAGTGACAGTTAATGAAACAAATAAAATTGCTTCTTGGCCAGTGGTAACAGGAGCAACTTCTTATGATATAGAAATAAATGGAAAAATAATTAACATAACTGATAATTCATTTGATTTATCTTCTTTCTCCAATGGCGGATATATTAAAGTTAAAGCTGTTAAAGATGATGGCCGTCTTATTTATTTAGATAGTGATTCATCCTTAGCCTTTTTTGGTTTAAATAATAACGCATTAGCGGATATGGATAATGATTATTATCTTGAGATGATAAATGACAATCTATCATTTAATCACACTAATGAATTTGAAAATTGCTTTTATTCATCTAAAAGAATAATGAGTAGAATCGATGAAAATGGACTAAACATTAATCTATCTTCTTCTCCTTGGGGCATCGTTAATGGCTTTTCATTAATGCTCCCAAAAACTTTAAAAGCCTTTGAACAAGGGATACTTCGTATCACCATGATGTTAGATAATGGTGGTTTAAACAAATTGCAGTTATTCGATAAAAAAGGACCAGGCAAATCATCTCCTATTGCTAGTGTTGATATTTCTCGATTAGCAAATCAATTATTTGACATTAACATTGACATGTCCACAGTTGATAGAGATGTTAATATCTTAGATTTCATTTTAGGTATTGGTAGCTTTGGTAATTCTTTAAATGTCACCATAAAAAAGATTAAATTTATCGGTGCTTTAGATGCACCTAATGTCACATTTAGTGATAATGTCTTTAGCTGGGATAAAGTCGCTCATGCTGATTCATATATCATTAAAATAAATAACGTCGTAGTGGATCAAATAAACGAAACATCATATCGCTACGATGGCAAAGGTATATTTAGTGTTTATGCGATATCTAATGATGATTATTTTGATAGCGCTGTTGTTTCTTTTGCTTATGATGAAAGCATTAATGCTTGGAAATCAGCGGCTTATATTGATTCATCTAATTTATCGTTGAGATATTCCACTGAGACCCTTATTCAAATTAATGGTATTAATCTATCACTTAGTGCCGAATATGGAGAAATATATACTTTTGACATTTCTCATATGTATACAAAATTAACAAAAACTAATGGTGAAACAGTTAATGGCGTTTTACCAGAATTACATTACCACACAAATGTTTTCCCCAATGTTTTCCAACCACAAGGAATTAATATTGAAGTGGGAGAAATTTTAACGATTCTTTCTAGTTCATATTTAAAATTTGAAGATTATTATTTCGTTTTCGGTGATGATATATCAATTATTAAAAGACAGAAAGATGACAAAACATTTTTAGACTTATACCATGAATAAAAAAGATTTTATTGTTTTTGCAGATTTACCACCTCATCCACACGAAGATGAGCTTATCAAAGACTATATTGGTCTTGGTTTTAACGTTATTTTATTAACGGAAGACAGTGTTCAAATGATTAAAGATAAAAATCTTTCTAAAGACTATATCTCTGCGATAGATAATCTCTGTAAATACAATATCGATATCTGGATTAGAAATATGTATAACGATGCTGATTATTTCGATAATTCTTATCCTGATAAATCAAGAAGTAATTACGGTACTCCCTATACATTATCCGAAAGACACCTTACTGATGAATTTAAACAATTTGAAGCAGTAACTGGTTTCTATATGGCAGATGAACCATATAGACATCAACTCGATGATAATCCTTCATATGCTTCTTTTGATAAATTAGTAAAACTTGTTGATTTTGTTAATAGTTATTATCCGAATTATTTCTTCCATATGAATATGGTGCCATCTTCTAGTTGGGACCATTATTATCAAAAAGGAAATGGGATAATAGATTATAAGGATTTTATTGACGATTATATTGCCACTATTGTGGGAAAAGTAAAATCTAATCAAAAAAGCATTTGCTTAGATAATTATCCTTTTATTGGTGATAAATATATCGAGCCAACTTATTTATATGATTTATTAACAGTGGCTAACGCGACTAGAGATTATAACTTATCTAAAGATGATAATAGCAAAGCCACATTTGGTATATGTGTACAAGCTTTTGATTGTTATTCTCCTTTAAGAGATAGACATCGCGATATATTATCACCTTCAGAAATTTCTTTCCAAGTTTTGACTGGGTTATGTTTAAATGCTCGTTTATTTGAATATTTTGCTTTTAAAAGTCTATCGGATGGTTCAATTTCAGGGATTTATGATAAGAATAATAAAAAACGACTCTACGATATTGTAAAAAGTGGAAACGAATATGCTTTTCAATTTTTTAATTGCCTTATTAATTATCAATGGTTAGGTGCTGATTTTTATCACGGTTATGTAAAAGAATTTTCCAATCCAATTCATAACGCTAAAAATCTATTTTATAAAAACCACAAAGCAATTAAACGATTAGATAGCGAATATGATGTTTTATTAGGTTGCTTTGAAAATGATGAAGAGATAGCGTATTTAATTCTTAATTATACCGACCCACAAAAAAATCACTCTAATGAAGTGGAAATGGAATTAGATGGGGTTAAGGAATTGTCTATCTTTAATGGCAAAGAACAAAAGACAATAAATTATAATATATTTAAAGTAACTTTAAATCCTGGAGAGGGGGTTTTCATTTCTTTTAAAAAACCGTTATGAATGTACATGAATATATTTTAAGTCATATCAATAATACAATTCGCGTACCTGGAAAAGATGATACGAATTCTTTTTTTAAAATGCCAAAACCATATACGGTCCCATGTGAAAACGAGGGGTTTGTAAACTTCTTCTATTGGGATACGTATTTTACTAATTTTGTCTTTTTAATAAATGACCAAATAGAACAGGTAAAAAACAATCTAGATGTCATGGCTTTTTTTATTGATAAATTAGGGTATATACCTAATGCAGACCATCTCATTTATAGAAGCCAGCCCCCTCTATTTATTAGAGGAGTCTATGATTTATATCAAAAATGTCAATCTAAAGATATCATCCATAGATATTTAAACCAGATGATCAAAGAGATGGACTTTTTTGAATTAGAAAGAAGTAATTCAATAGGATTAAATAATTATTCCTGCCACGAATTAAAACCAGGTTTAGATTGGTATTATGAAGAATTCGATAGAAGAATTGGCCCCTACACTGAAAACGAAAGACAAATTGATAAATATGAATTAACAAAAAATCTTTTAGCAATCGCCGAAAGTGGTTGGGATTTTAATGTCAGATTTGTCACCGAAAACAATCGTTTTGCCGCCTTAAAATTTGCACATCTTGATTTAAGTTGTTTGCTATTTGACGCTTTGACAAAATTAGCAGAGATGCTAAAAATTATCGATGATCCACGTTATGTTTTGTTCGATAAAAAAGCGCAAGAAAAAAAGACTTTAATCAAAAAATATTTAAAAGATAATAAGGATAATATCTATAAGGATTTTAATTATATCGATAATTGTTTTTCTAAAACTATAAGCGCTGCTAGTTTTTATCCTTATGCCTTCCAAATTGAAAAAGACAGGGATTCTGCTGTGAAATTATTTAAATTATTGGATTATAAATATGGATTATCAGTTGCTCCTTTTAGAGGCAAAGATGCAACATATTTCCAATGGGACTATCCTTCAGTGTGGCCCTCCAATGTTTATTTTGCTTATATTGCTTTAAAAAATGTTGGTGCTAAAGAAGAAGCTCGTTTATTAAGAAAACAATATTTAGACCTTGTTGATGATGTTTTTCAAAAAACAGGAAAATTATGGGAGAAATATGACGCTATTAAAGGAGCGGTGGCTGTCACAAACGAATACGATACTCCATCAATGCTTGGCTGGACTGCTGGTGTTTATGAATATTTATTAAAAGAAGAATAATTTTATGCCGAATATTTTTGTTAAGGACTTTGGGATTTCATATTATAAAAGAAGAAACGAAACATTAGTGTTCGAACATTTAAATTGCTCATTTGCTAACGAAAAAATCAATGCAATTTTAGGGCAATCTGGCTCTGGCAAATCGACATTGTTAAGAGCTATTGCGGGTTTATTAAGTTACGCTGGAGACATCTATTTTGATGAACAAAATATTAATAAAGTCCCTCCTTTTAAAAGAGAAATCGGCTATATAAGTCAAGAATATGATTTATATTCTCACTTAAATGTTTTTGATAATATTGCCTATCCACTAAAAGTATTAAATGCTGATAGCCAAGAAATCAAAGAAAGAGTATTAGAAGTAGCTAAACAATGCCAGCTTGAAGATTGTTTGTTTGTTAAACCTAAATATCTATCTGGTGGTCAGCAACAACGCGTTGCTATCGCGCGCGCAATAATTAGAAGGATTAAGATTCTATTATTAGATGAGCCGTTTTCTAATTTGGATAAAGAAATTGGCGCAAATCTTAGACATTTGGTGGCGAATTTGACAAAGAAATATCATATAACAACATTATATGTCACACACGTATTAGAAGAAGCCACTTCAATTGCGGATACCTTTTCATATATTGATGGAGATAAAGTTTATTATTTTGATGACTCAAAGTCTTTTCTTGAAAGCGGATTAGTAAAAAAATATGGATTACAATAATTTTTTAAATGACATCATTAATAAACAATCTAAAAAAGCTAAGCTTTATATTGTTCTAAATATAATCATTTTTGTAATCGCTATCGCATCTTTTGTCACATCTTGTTTTTTTATTAATGATAAAACAATCATCTATTTATCTATAGCCAATGTCATTTTAGTATTTATATCATTATCTTTTATCTATTACACAACATTTGGAATTATTATTCCTATTAATAAACAAAATAAAATATTTAAAAAAATAGTGGGCGCAGAGGATAAAAATATCCATGGCGAAATTATAGCCATCAAAAAACACATTACTATTGAAAATGGTGTTATTTGTGATGAAGTTGTTGTTTTGGTGGGAGGAGAAGAAAAAGTCTTTACGGTTCTTGAAGATTTTGAAATTGAATTAATAGAAAACAACAATTATTTATTTAACACTCGTTTAAATTATCTTTTAGGAGCAGAAGATGAAAAATAGGAAAATAATGAAGTTTTGGCCATATTATTTACTTATTGCTTTTGTCTCAACGGTAGTTGTCAATTTTACTTTTTCTTTAATTAACCGTCCAAAGGAAAAAGAAGTTTTTAACATTTTTATTGCTAGCTATGGATGTGATAGCGATAGCATAAAAAACGCTTTGCAAAAAGAAAGTGACTATCCTAATAAAATTCGTAGATTCTATGTTGATAATGCCATATTAGGAACTAGACAATATCAAACTAAGACAAAAGGATTAAGTTTCTCAATGGCGGATTTGATGATTTTTCCTATCAGCCAATTAGATACACTAGAAAAATATAGTGATTTTTGCCACGGGTTTGAATCTGATTTTGTGAATAATTATTTCCAAGTTGAAGATAATAATCTTCTTAAAGAAGATACAAAAATATATGGATTTAAGATATATGATTCTTCTTTAAAAGAAGGGCTATTTGAGGATTATATCAAATATGAAAATGAGGATATTAACGAAGATTATTATTTGATTTATAAGAAAACCTCTATCCATTTAGGAGAAACAAAGAAAAAAAGCCAAACAGATTACGCTTTAACAATAGGGAGGGACTTTCTACATTATGAAAAATAAAAGAAACGCTCCTAAAGATTTTAATTTTTCAATGCTCCCTAAAAATCGAAGAGAAGCTTTTTCCTTTTTGACCAAAATGAATTATCGTCAATTTGTGTATCTCGGCATCTTATTCTTGCTTTTTATGTTTCCTGTAATTATAACTTTTTCTTTAAAAAATATTCATCTTGGTATCTTACAAAACACTTTTATAAATGAATATAATCTTGCGGATGAATCTAGCAAAGCCGCTATTGAAGATTCGTATATCAATGCCTATATTTCTTTATCATCTTTATATCTTTGGATCACTTTTATTTTTATCGTTCCTGTTTTTATTTCTTTAGGTGGAATTTTAAGAGTTTTAAGACAATATATTTGGTTTGAGCCCGTCTTTTTTAAGGAAGATTTTGTCAAGGGAGTAAAAGATAATTGGAAGGCTACTTTGTTATGGGGAATTATCGCAGGCCTAGGATATGTCCTATCATCTTATGCCTTAATTTTACCAGGGCTTAATCAATTTATTATTTATTTGCCTTATGCTGTTTTATTAATTGTTATTCTTCCTATTTGCTTATTAGTTATTGAACAATCAATTGTTTATCAAGAGACTAATTTAAAATATTTCACTAATTCTTTAATTTTATATATCAAACATCTCCTTTATATCTTATTGTTTTCCTTAATATGTTATCTACCATTCGCTTTTATTTATGCAGGAGAAATAATAGGAGGCTTTTTCTATATTCTTTTCATCATTATATTCATGGCTTTAGTCATATTTGTTTTGCCTCTATTTTTATTAATTCATTTATTGAATGCTTTCCGCATATTTGACATCTCTATAAATAGGCAAAATTATCCTCAATTAGTGGGAAAAGGTCTATTTGTGAAAGGGGAAAAACATGAACTTTAAAAACGCAAAATGGATCACATATCCCGAAAAATTTGATAGAAATATCATATATTTCAAAAAAGACTTTTTAATTCATGATGATTTATTAAAAGCGGAATTATTTATATCCGGTTTAGGTTTTTATGATTTTCAAATAAATGATATTTATCCTAAGCAAGGCTTATTTAAACCAAATATCTCTGATTATAAAAAAAGAGATAAAAGTCATTTATTAACGGAAAAAAATGACTGCTATTTTGCTTATTATGATAAATACGATATCACAAAATATTTGTTAAAAAATAAGTCAAACACATTATTTGTAAGAGTTGGAACGGGATATTTCCATTTAAATGATAAACTTGATTCCGCGAAGGTAGATTATGGTCAATCTCGTCTTATTTTTGTCATAAAAATGGTTTATAAAAACGACGTCGAATATGTCGTTAGTGATGAATCAACATTGTCTATGTTGAGCCAAAATAAATCCTCTTTATATCTTGGTGATGATGTTGATTTTAATAAAGAAAAAATGTCTTATAAAAAATCCGTAGTCATAAATGACATTATTAATTTAAAGAAAGAAGAAGGAGCTTTAGACAAAGTATTTCGTAGAATAAAAGGTAATATTATCTATAATTCACCAAGGCGTCTTATCGTTGATTTTGGATTTAATCATAGTGGTAATCTATCTGGATATATAAAAGGCAAAAAAGGCTGCAAAATTGCGATAAAATATGCTGAAGCTATGAATGATGATGGTACCTTAAATCTGGCTTCTAGTTCCTATGAGGATTATAAATCTCCAAACGAAAAAGAAAAGAAAATACATGTCTATCAAATTAATCGCTATGTTCTTTCTGGAAACAAAGATTTATTACAAACCCTTTTCTCTTATCGTTGTTATCGTTATGTCGAAATTATTGGTGAAGAAGATTTTCAAATCAAAAATATCTATTCCGAATTTATTCATGGTGAAATAAAACAGAATCTATTTTTAAAATGTAATAATCAAGTTATCAATGATTTATATAACAAATATATTTTAACTCAATATAACAACTTCCATTCTGGGGTTTCTACAGATTGCCCGCATCGAGAAAAATTATCATATACAGGTGATACGGCATTAATTAGAAATAATTTGCTATATTTCTTTGATTACGAAAAGCAGATGTATAAATTTTTAAAAGACATTTATGCTTCCCAAGGAAAAGACGGCTTTATCCCTTATTCAGCACCCGATTTCGCTACCGGTGGTGGATATTTTTGGAGTTTATCAATAGCGTTAATCCCGCTTTCATTAATGTATAGAACCGGAAAGATGTCTTATATTAAAGAATCTTTACCATATTTAGAAAAATTTGTGGGCTATTTTGCCTCACATTTGGATGATCGTGGAGTTGTTAAAACAGATGATAAATTTTGGCTATTAGGAGATTGGTTATCACCAGGCACTTCTAATGTTGATGTTTCTTTCTTTTCTACAGCCTGTTATTATCTTGCGATTAAATACCTTACCGATTTTAAAAAAATATTAGGACAAGGTGTGGGACAAAACGAAAGTGATTTAATGAATAAGGTCAAGAAAGTTTTGATTGATAATTATTATCATAAAGAAACTCATACTTTTGCTAACGATAGACAAGGAGAAACTGTCTTAGGAGCTTATTTAGACATTGTCGATGATCCGTTAGTTAAAAAACATATAGAAGATATTTATACAAAAAATCCACATTTTGATACCGGAATTATCATGACACCAATGCTTGTGGATTATCTAATAAATAACGGCATGGAAGGTTTGCTTTTCAAAATGCTTAATCGGAAAGATTATCCTTCTTATTATTACATGATGAATAATGAAACTACTCTTCCAGAGCACTGGAAAAAGAAATGGCCACCTTTTAAGACTAATAACGGTAGTGAAAACATTCAAATAAGCGGAGATACATCACATTGCCACCCAATGTTTGGTAGTATCTTATATGCGGTGATCAAACATATTATTGGTTTGGATTTAACTAATGTTAATAAAAAAATCATTGTGTTTAATTATAAAAAACAATTCGGTATAAATGAGATTAATATTAAATACAAAAATAATTCCATTGATATAAAAGATGGAAAGATGACAATTAACGTTGCTAAAGGATACCAAATTGAGTTTGATGGAAAAATCCATCAATTTGGTAAATATATTATTAAGATTTAATCATAAGGGGGATGAAATATGAAACCACGTTCTGAATGTTTCTTTGGATTACACTTCGATTTTCACGCTAACGAGCACACAAAGCCAATAGGAGAACATTTTTCGCAAAACGAATTTGGCGAAATGCTCGATATTGTGAGACCCGATTTTGTGCAATGCGATACAAAAGGGCACCCTGGGTTATCAAGTTATCCAACCAAAGTTGGAAATCCACACTTAATCGATAAAGATATCTTAAAAGGATGGAGAGAAGAAACCCAAAAAAGAGGAATTGGTTTATATGCTCATTATTCTGGTTTATTTGATATAAAAGCAATCGAAAATAATCCGGAATATGGTGCAATCTTTAAAGATGGCACTCAATCAAAAGAATTTGTTTCCTTATTCTCTAATTACCCTCAACAAGTTTTAATCCCACAATTAAAAGAAATGGCTCTTGATTATGGTCTTGATGGCGCATGGATAGATGGTGATGAATGGGGGGCGCAAGTAGATTATTCACCATTAGCAGTTAAAGCGTACAAAAGAGTTTCCGGCAAAGATGCTTATAAAGAAGATGATTTTGTGTATCAAGAATTCTTAAGGGAAGAATTTCGAAAATATGTCCGTAACTATGTTTGCGAAGTCAAAAAAGTTGCGCCCAATTTTAATATCACAAGTAACTGGTTTTATACCAGCCAAGCACCGGGAGAAACCACTGTTGATTTAGACTATTTATCTGCTGATTTAACACCGACAAATTCCGTTCAATCGGCAAGACTAGAAGCCAGAGTTCTTGCTGATAAGAACATGACATGGGATCTAATGAGCTGGGGTTTTTCCTATCCGATACATCATCAAAAAAGCGTTATTCAGTTAGAGCAAGAAGCCAGTGTTGTTATTTCTTTGGGTGGTGGTTTCCAAGTCTATGAAGAAGAGTCCAGCGATGGCTTGATTAAAGATAGCTCTGCTATTAAAAACCTTGCAGAAATCCGTGATTTTGTCAAAGCAAGAGAAGAGTTTTGTCATCATAATATAGCTAATAATGATGTGGCTATTATCCATAGTGCAAAAGCCTTCTACAAAGATAGTTCCCGTCTTTTTGCCGATAACAATTCTTATGTTAAAGATTTAAATGGCTTGACCAATATTGTTTTAGATAATCAATTTTGTCTCGATGTTGTCGGTGCTTGGAGAATTAACAAAAAGTTATTGAGAAAATATAAATTTATTTGTCTTTCTAATTGCGTAGCATTAGAAGATAATGTCAAACAAACATTATTAGATTATGCTTCCGAAGGAGGTAATCTCATTCTTACAGGTGTTGATACCTTTAAACTATTTCAAAATTCCTTTAATTTAAAAGCAAAAGAATATTTAGATGGCCATTTTAAAATAAGTGATGGAAATAACGAAGTGGAACTTGATGGCCAATACGCGGAAATAGAAGATAACAAAACAAGCCAACAATATTTTTATAAAGGAGAATGTGATGTTGATTTAAAAAACGCACCCATGAACCCTCCACCGACCATTTATTTTAATCAAAAGATGCCAGCTGATATCAAACTGAATTTAGGCAAGGGAGAGATACGCATTATACCCATTAACTTAGGTGGTGTTTATAACCAACAAAAATGTTACCAACTCCGCAATTTCTTTAAAAATGTCGTTAGTGCATATCAAACAAAATTAACAATAACAGGATCTCATTACATCGAAGTAAACATGAATAGTAAGGATGGATTTGATTATATCCATTTAATTAATATTTCTGGTCCACATGATTCAGTTAGCTTTAAATCGTTTGATGAAATACCTGTCATAAACAATATTCACGTTGAATATATTTCCGACAAAGATATTAAGGCCATCCAGTTGGTTCCAGAAAATCAAATGATTACTTTTAAGAAAGAAGGCAATAAATATTCATTTGATATAAAACAAATTGAATTATACACAATATGTAAGATTTTTTATTAATATTGTTTTTTGTTCGTTTTGTTTCAAAGATAAACCATTTTATAACCATATAATGGTTAATATATTAAAATAAAAATAGATTATAAGAAGAATGTAATTGTGGTTATTGCTGACATATTTTCTTTTCAAAGCCAAACACTCTACGAGGCATCAATAACAAAAAAGGCAGTCATTTCACTGCCTTTTTAAATAGTTTTTAATTATTACACGGCTTCAAAGATTGCCACACCTGTTTGTAAATTTATGTAGAGATATGATTCACTTTCGATTTCTATTTCTGTATTAATCGCGATAAGTCCACAATAATTGATTAAATAATCATCGCCGTCTTTAATTAAATTAAAGCATCGTCCATGTCTGCCACCTTCATAAAAACCGCTTTGTGCAGGCCCTTCGAAATATAAAGTTTTTAAGCTTTTATAAACACCTTCATTTTCAGTGGGTTCGAAGCGAGTATCCAAAGAGTGGCCATTCTCATCCCAACCATAGAAAACCAAATTGTCCACGACGATTTCCGAAACAATATTGTCAATTTTTCTTAATTCATAAGCACAAGTATCGATATCAAGATAGAATTCAAATATATCTCCTATAGAAGCATTTAAAACAAATCTCTTAGCTTCTTGGATATCTCCGTTATACGCTTCGGCGACTCCATCGACATCCGTGGGGATAGCGGTCACATTATAACTAACTGATTGTGTTTCTTCTGAATATAAACCAACAACGAATTCAACATATTCATTTTTATCTAAGCTTTGATCCCAAAGAGGATAGTTTTCATCAATTTTGATAGTGATGGTAAGACTTGTCATTTGCCAAACGCCTTGATCATCCATATAACCATTTAAACGATAATTATTCGCGTTGCTGTTGTTCATGGTTTGGCCCCAGTTATTGAATGATCCTATTAAATATAAGGATTTATTATGTAGGTCGGCTTCTTCGTGACTCCCATCATATTGTCTATTCATAACTTCTTTAAATGTCACATTATCTTTTCCACCGGTGAGAGAGAAAGTAGCTAACCCGTTATAAGTGTCTTTTGCGACATTAAAGAAAGAATTGAATGTCTCTTCTTTGACCCAAACAGATTTCTTAATGTCACTAATACACTTGGAATAAGCGGTTTTCACTTCGTTTGTTTTGCTCGCTAAAATGGTTTTTAATAGCAAGGGGTTATTTTGTTCGCCACCGATTTTTCTTCTGTGGTAAATATCTTTTGTTTCTTGGCTAAAGATATAATCCATTCCGGACATCCAATCACGTCCAATGCCTAGCGCTCTATCATTATCCATAGGAATGATAACCATTTTGCCATCGGTTCTACGGATATAGATTTGATAGTTATTGTAATTGTCTCTAAAGGAATCGGGGTTGCCAACGATATAGCTGACAGCTTCTTCCATAGCTAAATAAGATAAATCAACTTTTTCTCCTATTTGTTCAATGGTTGCGCTGCTCTTATTTACTAAATTGACAACACTCTTTAATTGACCATCATCATATTCGCTATTTTTATTGGTTTTACGTTCATAAGCGGGAATGTTGTTGCCATATAAATCGGTTCTTACACCAACTTTATGTCCGCTGATAGTGTCTGATAATAAACTACCACCAGAACCAGAGAAACCATCTCCGTTACCATAGGTAACTTTATATAAATCACCATATTTTTTACCAGTAACACCATGAGTGCCTTCTTTTTCGTCTGCCCATTTGGACATGCCAATATAATGGGTTCCGCTTTCTAAAGATCTCTTAATAAAGGATTTATCGATTTGTTCATAGATATAGCACAAACCAAAATCCGCTTCTTTATCGGTATCATATTTCATTTTGACGGTGGAAAGACCAACGTGTTGCGCCATAATACCACAAGCCCTAAAGAATTCGTTGGTGTACATCTCTTTAATATGAGTGGTGTCACCATTCTTATCCCATTTAAAATCTAAACCATCTAAGCCAAGGAAATCTCTCTTGTCATATTCTTCATTTCCATATGTATTTACAAAAGAAGTTCCGTAAATATCAGCATCGGTAAATGTTTCGTTAAATTTTAATTTGAAGTGGTTTTGATTATTAATATCTTCTCCATTAAAAATGGGTCCTCTAGAAGTATTGCCTTTTTGTCTAATACCAACATTAGGTATTTCCCAAACAAAAGTATTTGTTCCATTTTGCATGGTCAATTTGAAATTACTTGCTAAACGATACATATCCGGTTTAGGACCTTGTTGATTGTCTTCGGCAATCTTTTCCATCTCTTCACGAGTAACTGTTAATTCAATGCTTACCTTGTTATAAATGTTAAACAAGTCTTCGTAAGTGACCTCGTCTTTATTAGTGCGAATAACTGCTTTAAGATTTGGATTCGCAATGAGATTCTTATTTGGATCATCTTCACCGGAGGATCCGCTATCAGTGCTTTCATCGTCACCACCGTTAGAGCCGTTTTTTGGTTGGAATAAATCACATCCACCTAAAAGCAGTGGCGAGACCAGCAACAAAGAAAACCAAAAATGTTTCATTTTCATAAAAAATTCTCCTAGCACTCTTATTATATATTTTAATAGAATAGTTCGTTATATTTTATTAATCGAGCGACATGATTTTCTAAATCAATATTGATTATTACTACCCCACACACATCCAAACAATTGAAATGAGTGGCGAAGTATGAATAATTCATATCTAATATATTTGACAGTAATGCCATGGCCATGCCTCCATGAGCAAATAAAGCAACATTATCAGGAACATCCATCCCTTCAATTTGATGGAATGTTTTTGTTTTGTGGTCATGATATATTCCTAATGATTTTAACCACTCTCCAACTTCTTTAATGTAGAAATTTAAGCCTGTTTTGATAGGGTTTTTCTTAAAAAGAGGACTATTATACCATTCTTTGTCATCGCTTAATTTCAACATTTCTTCGACACATTTTTTAATCCAAAAGTACCAATTGTTTTGTTTGGTTTCTTCATCATACATTGCAAAAAATTTAGCGGCGTTATCTTCAAGCGCCCAAGGGAGCTTTATTAATTCTTTATTTTGTTTATTTGCTAAATGACTTGCGGTCTCAAAGGCCCTTCCTGCGGTGCTTGAAAAAATATAATCGAATTTAACACCATTCAATCTTTTCGCGGTTTTTTCCGCTTGATATTTTCCTTCTTCGGTCAACGAATCATTTTGATAATTGGGAAATCCGTGTCTAATAAAATATAGAATCATAACGCCTTTATTAAATGATATTTGGCATTGTTTTTCTAGTCTATGTTGATATCCAAAATATGTTTCCTTGATAATATCAAGAAAAAGTTTGATATAACTTGAAATAATAATCTTAAAGAATAAACTTTAATTATGAGTAAAAAACTAGATATCCGAGGAGATATCGTTAGAAGAAAATATAAAACTCCATCCTTTCTTCCTTACCTACTTTATTATGTCGTGGGAAGAACTAAATTATTAGGGGGTAAATATAACCCTCATTATGAGATTATAGATAAGCTTCCTAAAAAAGGACCTGTCTTTGTTATTTGGAATCACCAATCAAGAAGAGACCATACTTTCATATGCCGTGCGATATGGCCAAGAAGGATGAGTATGGTCAGCGAATATAATGAATTCTTCCGTTCCCATTTACACTGGGCATTTAAGCATAATCAAATACTCCCTAAAAAGCCATATGATAAAAATGATTACGTTAGTATTAGGGCAATTGATCGCATTATCAAAAGTGGTGGTGTTGTAGCCTTATCTCCAGAAGGCAACAGTTCAAACTTTGGTAACAATCAACCTGCCGCTTTAGGCACTGGTAGATTTTTGAAATACTATCACGTCCCTGTTTATATGGTGCAAATCCATGGTAGTTTTCTAACTAATAATAAGAATTTTGATGAAGATAGAATTGGTCGTGTTGAATGTAAATTATATTCTCTCTTCACAAGTGAAGACTTGTTAAAAATGTCGGAAGAAGAAATAGAAAATAAAATCAATAATGAATTAAGATTCGATGATTACGAATGGAATAAAACCGCAAGAGTGAAATTCAAACACAAATCTTCTATTACCACAAATCTTCAAGATGTTTGCTATCTTTGCCCAAAATGTGGTGAAGAATTCAATATGGTCGCAGAAAACAATCAAATTTATTGTCCTCGTTGTCATAATGGCGCGGAGATGGATGATTATTATGATTTCCATCCGTATGAAGGATCTATCATTCCTGATTCACCTTTAGAATGGCTTACTTTAGAAAGAAAAAAAGTCATCGATGAAATTCGAAAAGATGACAATTATTCGTATGAAGTAAATGTGAAATTAGGTTTCCTTCCCAATGACCATTATTTAAAAGATTACGCCTTAAGCGAACCAGTAGGAGAAGGCAAAATGATAATTGACCATAAAGGCCTTCATTTTGTGGGCACTAAAAATGGTGAGCCATATTCTTTTAATAAGGATTTTAAGGATATATATACTTTCAATGTTTCAATCGATTTTTCTCATACCGCCTTATATGAAAAAGGGGAATATCATGATTTCGTCGCCGAAAAACCATGTTATTTAACAAAAGCTCTTCTTGTCTTAGAAGAAATGCATCGTCTCCATGTTAATACATGGAAGAATTTCCCATGGTTTGATTATTTATACGAAGGATATAAAAAATAATTATGAACGAACAAATATATAATCAATTATTGACCCTTGTATCTCAATCTATGCCGGGCATTGATACAACCGATATCACCAGCAAAACCCGCTTAATTGAAGATTTGGGGTATGATTCTCTAGGATTAATGATATTAGTGCTTAACGTCGAAAAGGCATTTAATGTTTCTTTCGATGTCCCTTATTTCATCTCCACAATTGATGATATTTACGAATACGTTATTAATCACAAAAACAATATCAAATAAAACCAGATATAGACATAACTTTATAATGAATTTATCATAAAGATAATAAATCGGAGTGTATTGTATGAAATGGAAGAATTTATTTATGGCTGGAGCGATGACTTTGGCAATTCCTCTTGTTTTAAGTGTGGTGGCTTGTCAAATCAAAACCCAAAGCCAAGAAGAGTCTAGCCAAGAAGATAGTTCAGTAGAGACTCTTCCCAAATTAGGTGCTCCCACAAATGTTCGCGTTGCAAATGATGAATTCGTCTATTGGAACGAAGTTCCTAATGCCTCTTCTTATGTTGTGAAAATAAATGACTTCCAAGAAAGCATTAATGGCGCTCTTAAATGTAGCATCTCTTCCATTATGGATGCTCACATTGAATACGATACTCCTACTGCTTTAGCTATAAGTGTAAAGGCCAAAGGAAATCAAATAACCTTTTTAGATTCTGATTGGTCAGAGAAAATTAATTATACTTATACAAAAATAGAACCCGTTGATCCTAATAAAGAAACTTTGCCTGCCCCTAATAACATTCGTTGCATTAATAATGTTATTTCGTGGGACGCCGTACCAAATGCTTTCGGCTATCTCATATATTTTTACGATGAGGTTGATTTTACCGCTAACACAACCGAAACATCATTAGACGTTTCTCGCCTTTTCACCGATGCTGTGGATTTCAGTTTTAAAATCAAAACCATTGCTAGTGATCATGATGAATATAATAATTCCCCATGGAGCAATACCATTGCTTCCACAATAAGAGCGGATGGCACAGAAGAATTCCCATACCTTATTCCTGATACTATCAAATTCTATAATTTCTTTAGAACAGGAATTAATAGTGAAGGCAAATATTATCGCATCACCAAAGATTTTGTTCTTAACGGCACTGATTGTTTAGAAATACCCTCCTTTAGTGGCTTTTTAGATGGAGACAATCATAGTGTTATAGATATCAAATTGGGAAGCTATGATGATACTTTTGCTCCTATGTATTATGGATGCTGGATTGAGAAAAATTATGGCACAATTAAGAATCTCACTTTTGTTCGTCCTAAATTGGATGCCTCCCTCACATATGATAGTGAACAAGAGACCACCTTCAGAACCGCTATTGTCGCGGAGAATTACGGAACCCTTTCTCATATTAATATCAAAAGTGGTGTTTTTAAGAGTGAAATAAACGAAGAAAAAACCGCCGCTGGACACGATGCTTCTCCTGTCCTTTTGACTGCTTCTCTTTGTTCGTACAATAATGGTGTTATTGAAAATTGCTATGCAAGAAATACATCGGTAAAAGGATATTCTAATGCGGAAAATAATAAAGGCGCTACTTATTCTTGCGTTGGTGGATTAGTGGCTACTAATGACACAAGTGGAATCATCAGAAATTGTTTAGTCAGTGATATTACTATTTCTAGTGAAGCACGTGGTGGATATTATGTTTTCTTACAAGGCGGTGGACAAGTACATAGTTGGGCTAGTTATTTTGTTGGCAATAATGCTGGTGTTATGAACAAATGCGTTTCCTATAATCATGGTGATGATTCCTTAACATCTAAAGCAACAGCCTTGGCGGATTATATGGGAGTCGAGAATTATACTGGCTTAGTAGCTGGTAGATCAACTGGCACATATGAAAACGTATACGCCGTTAGAACGAATAATGTTACCAATTTCCAAGGAAGCGATACATCCGCTTGTAGTAATTGTGTTTACGGAACCATCAATGGTGTATTAGATACTATTACCTCTTGGGATGGCTGGTCTTACAACAATAGCGAATTAGTTTTAGAATAAAGATTATATGTATTAAAAAAGGGAGCACGCTTCTCCCTTTTATTTTATCCATTGAACGAAGATTTTAACGGGCAAGTCCTATTAAATATCAAATGCTCTTTTGTCGAATCTTTATCCGTGCAGAAATAACCAGTTCTAATGAATTGATATCTATCAAGTGGTTTAGTATCCGCTAAAGAAGCTTCTACATAACCTTCTAATTTTTCCCAAGAATGAGGATTTAATCTTTCGATAAAATCTTTTCCTTTGGTTTCTTCTGTTTCATCAAACACAAGTGGTTCAAATAAATTGAAAGTAGCTTTTAAAGCAGTAGTGGCTTCCACATAATGAATTGTGCCATTTGGTTTTCTGGCGTCAAATCCACTTCCGGATTTGGTTTCTGGATCATATGTACAATGCAATTCGACAATATTGCCATTATCATCTTTTAGGACAGAATTGCATCTAATGAAATAAGCATGCATTAATCTAACTTCATCACCAACAGATAGTCTTTTCCATTTTCTATTTGGTTTTTCTTCGATGAAATCTTCTGCATCAATATATAAATATTTGCCAAAGGCAATCTTTCTTGTTCCTAGGGCTTCATTTTCCATATTATTGGAAGCATCACAATATTCAATTTGCCCTTCTGGATAATTATCAATGACCACCTTTAAAGGATGGAGAACCGCCATTGGACGTGTGGCAATAAGTTTTTGCTCTTCTCTTAAAAAATAATCTAAATTGTCAGCATTTGTGGTGCTATTAATTCTTGATAAGCCGGTATAGATAATGAAGTTCTTAATGCTATCCGCGGTAAATCCCCTTCTCTTTAAACCCACTAATGTTGGCATACGAGGATCATCATAACCAGTGACATATCCGCCTTGGACTAATTGGCGAAGGTATCTTTTACTCATGACAGTATTAGTAATATTTAAACGGCCCCATTCATATTGATGAGGAACATGTTCCATTTCACACTTTTCAATGAACCAGTCATAAAGAACCCTGTGGTTATCATATTCAAGGGAACATAAAGAGTGAGTCACACCTTCAAAAGCATCTTGCAATGGATGAGCAAAATCATACATTGGATAAATGCACCATTTATCACCTTGACGGTGGTGGGACACATGTAGAATTCTATACATGACAGGATCACGCATGTTGATATTTGGAGAAGCCATATCGATTTTAGCTCTTAATGTCTTTTCTCCGTTTTGATATTTGCCCGCTCTCATTTCTTCAAAGAGTTTAAGGTTTTCTTCAACACTTCTATTGCGGAAAGGAGATTCTTTTCCTGGTTCGGTTAATGTTCCGCGATATTCGGTCATTTCTTCGGGAGACAAATCATCAACATAGGCCAAACCTTTCTTAATCAAGAGAAGAGCTTTTTCATATGTTTTTTCAAAATAATCACTACCAAAATAGACATTTTTTGGAGTATATCCTAGCCATTTTAAATCTTCGATAATCGCATCGACATATTCTGCACCTTCGTTTACGGGATTGGTGTCGTCAAATCTAAGATTGGTATATCCACCAAAGGCTTTTGCTAATTCAAAATCGTTAACAATTGCACGAGCATGGCCAATATGTAAATAGGCATTTGGTTCCGGAGGAAAACGGGTCACTATTTGCTTGACGCGACCTTCTTCCAAATCTTTTTCCATGATGGTTTTAATAAAATTATTAATCTCTTCCATAATTTGTCCTCGGCAATATTTTACATGTAAGAAAATAATTATCAATAAAAGAATATAAAATATTCATTTAAGTACTTGTTGCTAATAAAAAATAAGTGGGTTTTGCAGTTTTTTATATGTTCTGATTATAAAAATCAACAATGCGAGAAAACATGGCAGTATCGATTCTATTGTTCCAAATGTTTCTATCAATATGTTCACTGATATATTCATTTTTTTGTTCTTCAGTTGGTTTGCTTTTTAAGAAAGAGTTCCAACCTTTATAGAAATTATCTGTGTATTCTTTTCCTTCTTGTGAATAATAAATTGTTCCATGACCGCGATAATTATATGATTCGAAAATAAAACGGGAATCATTTTTGTACTTGTTAAAGAAAGTCTCAAATCCAGCTTCATAGGGAACAGTGCTATCATCTTTGCTATGAATGATAAAGATGTTTGCATTGCTTTTTTCAAAAGCATCTAGTGCGGATGAATTAGCAAATTTGCCAAATTTAGATTGTTCATAAGTATCGTAATAAGGCATAAATGTTTCTTCTGTTTTAGGAGCATATCTTCTTGCGTGAGCTTTAATTAAATCTGAGGATTGATTGAAACCAGACAATGCTACTACCGCTTTGATTTCAGGGTGCGAAGATAAAACGTTTGAAACGCTATATCCGCCCCAAGAATGGCCAAATAGCATAATAGGATATTTTTTGAAATAATCTAGAGTTTTAACATAGTTAATTGCATGATCTAAATCGATTATTCCTTGAGGAAAACCGATAATGCCATCGCCTTCGCTCTCATCGTTTCCGGTATTATCAAAAGCAAAAACATAATATCCATGAGAGCACAAATAATTTGTGCAATCCATATATGTTCTTTGTCCGCCTCCTCCATATCCATGCGAAAGAATGATTACACCCTTTTGATTACTTATGGCATCGGAAGAATACATATAGCCAGTAAGTTTCTGCCCTCTATTTGAATCAAAGACATGCTTTTCCCTTTGCAATTTTTCAAAGTCGCTGACTTGATACCAAAGCGGTTGATAGGAGTTAATTCTAGAATTAAAAAACTTTTCTAAGATGACTTGCGAGGCCACCAAAGGACTAATGGCTAAAAGAGTTCCAATAGCCGCAAGACTGATGTTTGTGAATACCTGACGAGTTTCTTTTTTCATTAGTCTAATAGTATTTCAAAACCATTGACCAATTCAAGGAATTATATTTTTTTCTTAAAAATATGCCATTTTTGGGCTATAATATATTTGAATTTATGGAATTCAAAGTTGGAGATTTGGTAATACATTGTCGCGATGGTCTATCGAGAATTTCTGCTATGAAAAATATTGATGGATCTGACTTTTTTGTCGTCATTTCTAACCGCTCAGAAAGCGAAACTATTTATGTTCCCCTGAGTCGGGCATCTGCAATTATTCGACCTGTTATGACCAAAGAAGAAGCCGATGGACTCTTTGCGTATATGAATACCATCGCATTTGACTTTAACAAAAACACTAAACAAAGAAGAGATTTGTTCAAGAAAAAATTAAATTCTGGTGATGTTAAAGAATTGTCTTATCTCTTTAGGCAAAATTATTTATATAAAAAGCACCCCGATGAGGTGCGGTTGGGACCAGTTGATTTAGACATGCTCAATTATGCTTCCAATAACTTCTTGGATGAGTTCGCTATTACTTATAATGTTCCTAGACCAATAGTCGAAGACTTTGTATACCAAAAATTCAATTAATTTATCTTTTCAAAGTAATGTAGTACCTCAAGCGGAGAACTTAAAATAGTTCTACAAATGCAGGTCTTTTTTATTTCTGCCAACGTACGATATCCATAAGAAACAAGAACATAATCCAAACCAGAATTTATAGCGGTTTCTTCATCAACGTTGGTGTCACCAATATATATGACTTGATTTCTATCAAGATTGAAATAAGAAATGATGTTGTTGATCATATCTGGATTTGGCTTTTTTGGGACTCCATCGACATCACCGAGAATATAATCAAAACTATTTGGAAAATGGTGTTCAATTAATTCTTTAGCTAATTTATCAATCTTATTTGTGGCCACGGCCGTCATATATCCCATTTTTCTTAATTCGTTAATAACTTGTGGCATATTTTCGTAAGGGAAAGTGGCATCAGAGTAGTGCTCACTATAATGCTTTTTGAAAATATCCAAACAATCAAAATAGTGGGGATTTGCTAGGCCTTTTGGTATAGAACGTTCCATAAGTTTGGCCACTCCGTTACCAATAGCTTTTCTCACGTCTTCGCGACTTTTTAAGGGAAAGTCATATTGTGATAGTGCAAAATTGACCGAATTTTGCAAATCGGTCAATGTATCTAATAATGTTCCATCTAAATCAAAAATTATCAATTTTTTCATTTGATTTTTTTCACAACTTCACAAACATCTTCATTGAATACCATGTCTGCGGAATTATCATAAGAAGTTGGTTGCTTATTAATAAGAATCAAGTAGCTGCCTTTGAAATAACGAATAAAGCCAGCCGCAGGATAGACAGTTAGCGATGTCCCAATAACAACGAGAACATCACAAGTCATGATTGCTGAAATTGAGCGAGAAATAGTTCCTTCATCCAATGACTCTTCATACAAAACTACATCTGGTTTAACTATGCCTCCACATTTATCGCATAGAGGAACACCTTTATGGTTTAAAACATAATTTAATCCAAAATACCGATTACACTTTTCGCAGTAATTTCTATGCACACTTCCATGTAATTCATATACACGAGAAGATCCCGCTGCTTGATGCAACCCATCAATATTTTGGGTAACAACCGTAACGTTGACACCCTTTTTCTCCAAGTTAGCAAAGTACTTGTGTGCGGCATTTGGCTTGGCATCTGGATAGCACATCTTCTCTTTATAGAACTCAAAAAACAATTCTGGATGAGCTTCATAGAAAGAATGGGAAATGATTTCTTCTGGAGGAATGTTAATCTTAGATTTTTGATTATAAATACCATTAGCGCTACGGAAATCGGGTATCCCACTCGGGACGGAAATACCTGCGCCTGTAAATACGACTAGACTTCTAGCGTTTTCAAAAATTTGTTTTAAAGTTTGATATTTGTCCATATGAAACATTATAAATTTTTCTAAAGAAAAAATAAAGAACTCGCCATTTTTATTATTAAACTCTTATCTTGTTATTAACAAGAATAAATAATATAATACACAAGAATATGCGCCATTTAAGATTCACATTATCAAATCTTCTCCTATGGTTGACTCTCGGTTTTGGTACTTTTTATATTAGAAATCTTGCCATCCTTACCGACAATATGACAGGCGGTTTTGATTTGGCTACATTTTGGATTTTCACCATTGCCTGTTTTGGCTGCATGGTTGCTTACTTCTTTTTAGAACACAAAAGAAACAAAACCAAAATCGATAAAGTATTGTTCCCTGCCATTGTTGTTTTCACCATTATTATGGCCGCTATCATTTGGATGCAAAAAGGTCAGACCTTTGATTGGGAAAACGGCAAAGGAGCTAACGAAGTCATTTTTACATTCCAGGAAAAACTGGAATACACAATTAGACTTGTTTTCATGATGCTTTGCACATACATGTGCTTATATTGCGTTTATATTAAGCGTGTTAGTAACCGATCGATGCTTTGGTTATCTGTGGCTTTCTTAATCTATGTTTTTGTGACCATTATCTTTTCTTTTATCGAAGAGTCGCAATCATATATGATTCTTTCTGAAGAAAGGCTTGAAAAGCCACAATCACTTTTTCACAATCCTAACACATACGCGCTAACTCTTTTCATCGGGGTTCTTTCTTGCTTTGTAATTAATTATTACAAGGCCAATGTCTTTACTTATTTATGTATTCCTTTTTTGGCGGTAATTATGTTGTTTACAGGATGTGCCACTTCGACCATTTTGTCGATGATCGTCGTTCCTATTTATTTTGTTTTTGATATAGCTAGACACGCTAAAACAAAACCATTTAAAACAATCATAATAACTGGGATTTGCATATTTATTTTCATTATTGGTTTCTTTATGTTCTTTGCTTTAGGGCAAACGAATAACCAAATTTTTGCCAAAATCAATAAATCACTTTCTGATTTGTTTAAGACCTTTATTACTGATACCTATACTGGAAGAACACTCAATTGGGCCGAGATGATTAAGCATAGTTTTGATAATATTCAACATACTTTATTTGGTCATGGCTATTTAACATCAGAAAAATATGTCCCAGCATTAATTGCTGCTTTCCACAACCGCGCTGATGGTGGCAGTACATATGGTGAAAATGGCTTTATTTATCTTTTGTTCTCAACTGGTCTTATGGGCTTAATTGCTTATATAGCAATGCTAGGTTATTTTGGATATTGCTGTGTCCGTTTATTAATTGAAAAGAAATTCTATTTTGTGGCCCTATTCTCTTTATGCGTTATATCTATGTCTGCATATAACATGATGGAAGCCAATAACTTCTTTGATTTCGATGTCAAAGGAACATATATAACCCTTGCTTTCTACATGCCTATTGTGGTGGCTCAAAAATATCTTGTTCATAAGAAAGATGTCAAAGAAACATTGTCTACTGATATCAAAAAACCAGAATTTAACCCTGCAAAAGTCGGCCAAATTATTTCTATTATTTGTTTGTCTGCCATTGGCGTTATTGCCCCTGTTTTACTAACGACTTATTCCATTAACAATCAAGCTTATTTCAAAATGATGATTTTATTTATGGCTGCGTTTGCAGGAGTCATGGTGGTATTTCCATATCTTGTCACTTTGTGGATCAAGAATGATTCTGCAATAGCATCCGTGGCGCACGTCGTGATTAATTTGGCGGTCATCGGTTTTGCTTTTTATGCAGTATATATGATGGTGAATATGACGGTAGCAATATTTGTTGCTATCGGAATCGTTGTTATTGATATGGTTGTTTACGCATTCATTAGGAAAGATTTCTTTAAACAATACTTTAGTATTACTTTTGTAGAACCACTCAAAATAGCCATTTTTCCACTTATTATTGCAGTCTTCTTAAGTGCTATGGTTGGAATGGTATTCCAAACCCTTAATCCATTCAGTCCATTAACTTGCTTGGCTTTAATGGTTTT
>JAEEGL017279895.1_pt1 | contig 30048 bp, 33 predicted proteins | sample 9134231 | NCBI WGS metagenome assembly JAEEGL01 (sample SAMN16246548, study PRJNA631951) | gut metagenome | biome: gut microbiome; feature: rumen; material: fiber-attached | host: Bos | place: Iran: Karaj | collected 2018-10 | reverse complement strand
GTACCGCAGCCGCAGAGGCACAGGATCAGAACCGCGCAAAGAAAACACAATATTCGTTTCATGGGAGCATCCTTTCCGGCAGGCTGAAAATGCCCGTCTCCGTTTTCGAGATCGTTCTGTTTTATTGTAATCTTAGCAGAGCATGAAGTGGTCTTTTCGCACAGCCGCGGCCGACTACCGTTCCCTCTCCTCGTTGATCGTGCGGTACTGAATGGCCTCGGCAATATGCGCGGCAGCAATGTTTTCGCTTTGCTCCAGATCGGCGATCGTCCGCGCGACCTTAAGGATACGGGTATAAGCGCGGGCGCTCAATCGGTAGTACGTATACGCCTGACGCAAAAGCAGTTTCGATTCGCGATCCAGCGCGCAATACTTTTTCAGCTGCGCGTTGTTCAGTTGGGCGTTGCACCAAATACCCTCGTCCGCGTACCGCGCGCGCTGCATCTGCCTTGCGCCGTTGACGCGTCCGCGTATCTGCGCGGAGGATTCTCCCGTGGTCTTACTCGATATGTCGTCAAAATGCACTTCCGTCATTTCCACGTGGATATCTATACGATCCAGAAGCGGGCCGCTGATCCGATTGCGGTACCGCTGTATCTGCCCCGGCGTACACTTGCAGGGATTGATGCGCGAGCCGTAATTGCCGCACGGACACGGGTTCATGGCCGCCACCAGCATAAAGTCCGCCGGATAGCTGGCCGCGGCGTTTGCGCGCGTGATCGTGACCACCCCGTCCTCCAGCGGCTGACGCAGCGCTTCCAGCACGTCGCGCTTAAACTCGGGCAGTTCGTCCAGGAACAGCACGCCCAAATGCGCCAGGCTGATCTCCCCCGGCAAGGCGTTCGCGCCGCCGCCTATGAGCGACACCGCGGACGCGCCGTGATGCGGCGAACGGAAGGGCCGTTCGTACACGATCCCGTTCAGCGTTTTTGTCACGCCTGCGACCGAGTGAATCTTCGTGATCTCCAGCGCTTCCTCAAACGTCAGATCCGGCAGGATCGAAGGAATGCTTCGCGCCAGCATCGTTTTCCCGGAACCGGGCGTGCCGACCAGGAGCAGATTATGCCCGCCCGCCGCAGCGATCTCCGCGGCGCGTTTTGCGCCCTGCTGGCCCTTGATCTGATCGAAATCCGCATAATGCGCAGGCGTGCGGTTGTCCCACAGCCGCGTCGGGCAGGGCTGTAATTCCTGTTCACCGCGAAAGTAGGCCACTGCCTCTCTCAGGCTTGTGACCGGAAGGACTGTCAGCCCCGTGATATACGAAGCTTCCGCCGTGTTTTCCGCCGCGAGCATGACCGTCCGAAAGCCCTTGGAATACGCGTCGATGACCATCGGCAAAACGCCGGTAACGGGGCGCACGCTCCCGTCGAGCGCCAGTTCGCCCAACAGGACGATATCCGCGGCGCTCTGCGGCGGCAGCTGCCCGCTCGCGATCAGCAGGCCTATGGCGATCGGAAGGTCGTAAAACGCGCCTTCCTTTCTCAGTCCCGCCGGCGCGAGGTTGACCGTCATCCGTTTTGCGGGGAAATCAAAGCCGCTGTTGCGGATCGCGGAACGGATCCGTTCCTTGGACTCTCTCACGACAGCGTCGGGCAGCCCAACGGTTTCATAGCTGGGCAGACCGTTGGAAATATCGGTCTCTACTTTGACGCAGTAACCTTGAATGCCGTTGAGGCCGTAGCTGAGCACCGATGCCAGCACATGCATCCTCTCCCTTTATTGCGCGTTGCTTTGAGAATTGTTTTTCTGTCTGAAAACGATCAGCTTATTGCCGATGAAGTTTACGATCAAAGAACAGGCCGTCGCAATCACTTTGCAAACGATCAGCTGCCAGAGCTCGCTGGCGATGTGGATGTTCTGATTGCACAGCGACAGCACCAGCGTCGACACGCCCAGCGATACCAGATTGACCACGATAAACAGGACAAACGTCAGGACCGTTCGCTTCTGCGCCTGTTTGAACGTCCAGCGGGAGTTCCAGAAATAGCTGTTGAGAACGCCGCACGTATACGAAACGATGTTGGCGGGCACCAGCGGAACACCCACGACCGCCGTGAGCAGCGTGTATATGCCAAGGTCGATCAGCGTATTCATCGCACCGATCAAAATGAACTTCAGGAACTGTATGGTAACGGTTTTCGGCTGCTCGAATTTATCCGTTTTAGCGGCATCCATAAAAGTTTCCTCTCTATACGCCCTTGATCACTATGCCGCCCGGAATGTGTTTCAGGAACGCGGCATAGCTTCGCGGAATGATAGCACCGGAAAGTCCCGGATACAATAAAGCAAACAGCAGCACGCACAGAATCATCCACGCGTATTTCACCCATGCGAGATAGGGATACTTTTCTTCCATCTTTTCCAGCAGGTATACCGAGCTCAGCACGATAAAAGGCACCGTTGCAAAGAAATGGTAGATGAACGTACTGCGCGATATCAGCGTCCATGCCAGATAATTCGCCGCACAGCCTACCAGAAGCACCGCAATCACCGGATCCGGTTTGATCTTGCCGCGTATGCGCTGCACGATAAGCAGCAGCGTGACGACCGTGCAGACCCACCACACCGCCGGACTCCCGGACGCGGTCAACGTCGAAACATACCCCGCGGGAAGGCCGGTTGCCTCATAGTACCACATCGGCCGGAATGTAAACGGCCACTGCCACCACGCGGATTGGTACGCATGCGTTGAGGTCAGGTTCCCATGGTAACTCAGCATAAACTCCTGGTATTCCCATACCTTTTCCAGTCCGTACTGCTTTTCGCAGAGCATGTACGGGAGATACGACAAGGTATATACTATGATCGGCATTATGACAAACAGCAGGCAACACCATAGGAGCGTATAGATCGTGTAGCGCCAGAAATGTGCCGTTTGCCGTATCGCCTGTTCGTCTCCGGAGCTTCGCGCATAACTGTATTCGCGGTACCTTCTTATCAGCGACGCAATCAGCAGCACCGCGAGTCCTGCGCCCGCATAGATACAGATCCATTTCGACGCGGCGCCCAGCGCGAAAAATACCGCCGTGAGCGCCAGAGGCTTCAGCGTTGCCTTAAAGCCGTCCACGTGGAAGTTCATCGTGTAATAGCGGTACATCCAATAGTACATCAGGATAATGAAGAATACCCCGTAAACGTCGATGGTCGCTATTCGGGTCTGCGTGAAATGCATAAAGTCGAACGCAAACAGTACAGCGGCAAGCAGCGCGTACTCGGATTTTTTGAATATCTTCTGCGCAAACAGATAGATCAGCGGCACCATGCCGATGCCAAACAGCGTGCCGACGATGCGCCAGCCGAACGGGTTCATGCCGAACACGGCAATGCCGAGCATAATGAAAATCTTTCCGAGCGGCGGGTGCGAGTTTTCGTACGGGTCCCAGCCCTTCAAATGCTCATACGCCGTGCGGGCATGGTACAGTTCGTCAAAATACATCCCGTTCAGGTATGACGGCGCAGCGGGCACCATATCCTGCTCATCCGTCAGGTGATAGCCCGACGTTTCATCTTCCAACTCCGCAAGGACTCCGGACGACGTGACTTTTTCTATATTTACGAGATGGCCCTCCGCGTCAAAAAACGCGATCTCATTGAGGCGCAGCATGCCCGTGTATCTTACGAGCGTGACGCTCTTCGACTCGAAATCGGTTTGAACGCGCTGCCAACGGAACATCTCGTCATATGTCTGATCGTAGAACTCATGATGCCCTTCGTCGGTGCGCAGGATCATCCTGCCTCTCGCGATATTGCCATAGACCCAGTACTCGCGCACATTGGTCGGCTGCGAAAACTCGATCGTGACGGATTCGCCGACTTTCTGCGGCTCCCAGTAGGTTTCCGGCACTGCCAGCGTCCCGAGGTTTATCAGCGCCAAAACGGCATAAACGCCCGTCAATATCCAGCAGAACAGATGGTCTTTGCGTGTAAACCGCTTGCGCTGGCTGCCCAAAGACACGATTTCCAGTTTTTTTCTCTTCCATTCTTCCGTGTCGCCCTGTTCCACGGGCATTTCCTTCCGCTTTCGCCCGGTCACCAGATCGAAACACACCTTTATCAGGTATATCAGCCCGAGCACCTGCGCAAGCGAGCAGAACCGGGTCATCAAATCGTACATCAATCCCCGCGCGGTTTGATTGTCGACAATGATGAAAGCGCACAGCGTATTGAACAGAAGCGTCAGCGAAAACCAGATGAAGCAGATATACAGCCGTCTGTCACGATAGTAGAACGCCGCCGCGAGCAGCAGCATCAGCGCCGGGAACAGGTACCTTTCGTGCATATACTGTCCCAGCGTAAACACCGAAATGATCAGGAACGCCGCCGCGAGCAGCAGCGCGCCGGGATTTTTCCTGCGTTCCTTGATATAAAGAGCGATCGCGGCGACTACGGAAAGCACGATAAAGATCGTCCCCCACGTCCCATAGGACAGCAGGAACGGCACTTTGTCGACCTTCGTCCAGTTGCCGCCGAACAATGCCGGCAGGTTGAACGCTTCGACGCTGGCGTACGGATACGACGTAGCGGTCGAAAAATACTTGCCCAGCAGCCAATCCCAAGACTGCGAGCTTTTGAACGGAAGCGCGAGCAGGAATATGACCGCGAACATCACGACGATCGACGCGATTACTTCCAGCAACCGTTTTTTCCATCCACGGCCGAATATATCCACGATCAGCACGGCGGCAAACAGCGGCCCGAACATCAGCGCCTGCGGCTTCAGTAAGACCGCGATGCCGAAGAACAGGCCCGCCAGTATCCGGCGCTGCTTCATAAACGACCAGATCGCCGCGAATACGCACAGTGTCAGAAGTGAGTCGACTTGTCCCCATGCGCCGGAAATAAACATCGCCGCAGGATTGAACGCCATGAGGCCCATCAACGCAAGCGCTTTGAGATTGGAAAGCTCAAATCTGCGCGCCATACGGTAAATGATATACGCGCTCGCAAGGTCCGCGGCGATTGCGGGAAGCTTGAGCATCAATACGAATACCGGACTGACGCTGGAAATCCCGAACAGTGAGCGGATGGCACCCAAAAGCCAAAGGATGTACATATATCCCGGCGGGTAGTCCGCAAACATGCCGGATGTATAGAAGTTTGCGGGGCCGCCTTCCACCATCGCGTCCGACCAGGCTCTGAAGCAGGTGATATCGGTCGAATGGCCGACAAATACCAGCGACAAAATGGCGCGGAGCAGGAACGCGGCGACGAGGATCGTCCATATCTCTTTGTATGCAGACGGTTCCTTCTTATCCAGAGATTGCACCGGCGCGCCCAGAAAAGTTTTTTTCCGGTAAAAATACACAAAGAGCGCGGCAACAACGACGGTCACGATAACGATCCACCAGAAACCCGCAAATCCCCCGTTGGCAGGGTCCGTGCTGATAACGCTCCCCTGGTGATGATAGTACGAATCATCCAGATCGGCAAACGACACCGCGCCGGGCAGCATGGTTTCCTGCTCGACCACGGTCATATTGTCAAACCAGGCTTCGCCCGAAGCGAGCGCGCCATATCCGCCTATGCGCAGCGCAACGGTCAGCTCGTGCTGATCCTCCCCCGTATAACCGGCCAAAACCACACGCGTCCACGTAGACTGCTGATAGATGTATTTCGAAGTAGCAAACGTGTTTTCTACCGAGATGCCTGCTCCTGCAGGGCCGACAACCCCATCCGCCTTGATATCGCAGGAAAGCTGATAGCATGTGTTCGGCTTCACCTGAATGGTTTGCGTGATTCGCGCGTCGTTGTCGGAAGCGCTGAAAATGTGTACTCCGTTTCCGTTAACGCTGTCCGAAAACACTTCCGCACTGCTTACTCCCGAATCCCACGCCTGAAACGACCAGCCTTTCGGCAGCCCGCTCGATAACGTCGACTGCTCAAAGTCACCGTTATAGATCAGATTGTCTGATTGTGCGCCTGCCGCGGCCGCGGCAAACAGCAGCATGAACGCTGCGAGCACAATCACCAAACCCTTTCGCATATCTATCCTCCGTCTGTTTTGCGGATCGTTATTTGCATATCTTACCATAAAGCGCCGCAAATGGGAATGGATTGTTTACCGCTCCACCGCAAACGCGTCGCTGATGTGGTTGATGCTCATGGAGTTTAGGTCCACTTCCACCACGTCAAACCGCACCGCATATTCATCATATCCGTTTTGCTGAATATAAGACATAGCCGCCTGAATGATATTCCTCTGTTTATTGGCGGTCACCGATTCGGCGGGCGTTCCGTATGCCAGAGAAGTGCGGGATTTTACCTCTACGAATACGATCGTTTCATCCTCGCGCATAATCAGGTCGATCTCTTTTTTGCCCGCGTGGTAATTTCGCTCCAATAAATGCATGCCGCGCCGACGTAAATACGTCAGCGCTATCATTTCCCCTTTGTTTCCCTGTGACCGATTGGTAATCTTCATATGATTCGTCCGATAAAGCTCCTTCTGTGCAGCGGGCAGGGCCCATAGGCGCGCAGCGCGTCCATGTGTTCCTTCGTCCCGTATCCCTTATTGCGGCAAAAGCCGTATTGCGGGTACTGTTCATGCATCTGACACATATAGGAATCACGCGCAACCTTTGCGACGATCGACGCGGCCGCAATCAAATAGCTCAGCGCGTCTCCGTGTATGAACACATGCTGTTCGGCGGGGATATCCAACCCCTGCACCGCGTCGATCAGCACGTCCGTCACCTTCGCGGACATCCCCTGAAAGGCTTTGACAAACGCCTGCTTCGTCGCCTGCAGGATGTTGATCTGGTCGATGACGTCGGGGCCGACCCAGCCCAGCGAAATGTCGAGGGCCTGTGCGCGGATCTGCGCATCCAGCAATTCGCGGCGGCGCTCCGAAAGCTTTTTGGAGTCGTTTACATATTCGATCAGCGGCTCCGGCGGCAGCACCACGCAGGCCGCCACCACAGGCCCCGCCAGCGGTCCGCGGCCCACTTCGTCCATACCGGCGAGCACGATTCCCGGTCGGGCCCACAGCGGACGTTCGATACGGGTCAATTCCGCGAGCCGTTCCGCTTCATTCTTCCTCGGCATAGAGTTTCTCCTCATCTCCCGGCAGTTCCAATGTGACCCGCGCGATTTTTCCTGCACGGAATTCATCCAAAACAATACGCGCCGCGCGCTCGGTATCCGCCTGTCCGCCCGAAAGCAAAAAGCCGCGGCTTTTAGATACGGCCGGCAGGAATTCCGCCGCGGACATGCCCTCTTCGACGCATGCGTAGCGGTTTTTCAGCGCTTCGGGGCACGATACCGAAAGCTCCTGCATCAGTTGGGTCGCCAGCCTTTCGACGTCCATAATGTCGTCCTTGATCGAGCCGATATACGCCAGATGCCGCGCGCACGCCTGACTCTCCAGCTTCGGCCAGAGCAGCCCCGGCGTGTCGAGCAGTTCCAGATACGGGGATATCTTCACCCATTGCTTTCCCTTCGTGACGCCCGGCTTGTCTCCTACCTGCGCGCGGGATGCGCCCGCGATGCAGTTGATAAACGTAGACTTCCCCACGTTGGGAATGCCCACCACGATCGCGCGCACCACCTTGGTGACGCCCTTGAGGCGCATGCGCTCCACGCGCTCCCTGCACGCTTCCTCTATCAGCGAGATCGCCTGCTTCCGCCTGCCGGTCTTAGTCGATACAAACGATATGCCGGAAAACCCGCGCCGCGCGTATTCCGTCTGCCAGCGGTCAGTCGCCGTCTGATCGGCGAGATCGCTCTTGTTCAGCAGAATGACGCGTTCCTTGTTCGCAAACAGGCCGTCAAAATCCGGGTTGCGCGAAGCGATGGGCACGCGCGCGTCCACGATTTCGACGACTACGTCGATGAGCTTCAGATTTTCTTCGAGCATACGGCGCGCTTTGGCCATATGTCCCGGATACCATTGTATCTGCATATTTCCCACCTAAAAGAGAAAAACCCCTTTGCCGCTTCCGTTGGAGCAGGCATACGGGGTTTTCATTACGTCACATGATCGGCTTATTTCTCGCGGATACGCTCGGTAACCTTAGCGGCTTTACCGACACGATCACGCAGATAGTACAGCTTCGCACGGCGCACTTTACCGTGACGCACGACCTCAATACGTCCGATACGCGGGCTGTTGTACGGGAACGTCCTTTCCACGCCTACGCCGTACGACACGCGCCTTACGGTAAAGGTCTTGCGGATTCCGCCGCCCTGCATCTTGATCACAGTGCCCTCGAAGCTCTGCAGCCTCTCACGGCTGCCTTCCACGACCTTAACGAATACGCGGACGGTATCGCCGATCTCCAGTTCCGGCAGATCCGTGCGCAGCTGTTCTTTTTCCAATTCCCTGATGATATCCAATTTTCTTTCTCCTTTTCCTAGACGTTCATGCTCAAATCGTCTGAACAGAGGACCGCCCGTAGTCCAAACGATATTCTAACATACTATTTCCCCTATTACAAGGCAAAATTTAACCGTTTTTGCGCGTTTGCGCATCCTTTTCGTCCGCAATCAGATCGGGACGGTTGCGCCGCGTAATCTCCAAAGATTTCTCTCTGCGCCATGCGGCGATATTCGCGTGGTGACCGTTGAGCAGGACTTCCGGCACCGACATGCCCCGAAACTCAGCCGGGCGCGTGTATTGCGGATATTCCAGCAGTCCGTCCGAAAACGACTCGTCCTGCGCCGATAATTCGCTTCCCAATACGCCCGGAATAAACCGGCTCACGCAGTCGATCAGCACCATGGCGGGAAGCTCTCCGCCCGTAAGCACATAGTCGCCGATCGAAAGCTCGTCGTCTATGAGCGTCATCACGCGTTCATCCACGCCCTCATAATGTCCGCACAGCAGCACGAGGCGTTCTTCTTTCGCCAGTTCCTGCGCGATCTGCGGCGAAAGCGTACGCCCGCGCGGCGAAAGGTAAATGCGTTTTGCGCTCCCATCTTTCAGCACGGCGTCCATGCAGTCAAAGATCGGCTGTGCCATCATGACCATGCCCGCGCCGCCGCCGAAGGGATAATCGTCGGTCTTGCGGTGCTTGTTGTCCGCATAATCGCGGATGTTGTGGACGTGGATATCCAGTATTCCGGCCTGGATCGCCCGACCCAGTATGCTCGCGTGCAGTACGCTGTCAAACATTTCCGGAAACAGTGTGAGTATGTCAATCCTCAAATACAGCGACCTCCCTCAGCACATCATGCCAGAAGGTGATGCGCTTGTTCTCGATGTCCACCTCTTTGAGCACCTTCTTCAGCGCCGGAACCAGCGTTTCCTTCTCGCCTCGGATCACATACACGTCGTTTGCGCCCGTCTGCAGCACATCCGTGACCTTCCCGTAAGCCGCACCCTGCGAATCGAACGTTTCGCAGCCGATGAGGTCGGCAATAAAGTACGTATCCGGCGGAAGCTGGACGGCGTGCGCACGATCGACGCAAATGTATCTGCCCCGAAGTTTTTCGGCCGCTTCACGCGTATCGACGCCATTCAGTCCCAAGAACACCGCGTCCGGCTGAACGGCAACCGTCCGCACATCCACAGCCGTGTACGCGTTCCCGTCTTCCAGATAAGCGCTATGCAGCCTGCGAAAACGGTTGACGTCATCCGTCAGCGGGATGAGCTTCATTTCGCCGTGCACCCCGTGCGGACGCACGATCAGACCGATCCTAAAATAGTCCATCCTGTTCACACGATCTCGACGATATACTTCTTCGTTTCCTTTACCGAAGCAGCCTTGACGACCGTGCGGATAGCTTTTGCGATCCGTCCCTGCTTGCCGATCACTTTTCCCATGTCTTCGGGCGCAACGCTCAGTTCGATGACCGTTTCCTTCTCGCCTTCCGTGACCGTGACTTTGACTTCCTCGGGCTTATCCACGAGATTCTGCGCGATAAACCTGACCAGCTCTCCCATGGCAGTCTCCTTTTCTTGTGAATTTAATCCAGAGCGCCGCTCTTTTTGAGCAATGCACGCACAGTATCCGTGGGCTGAGCGCCGTTCTTGATCCACTTGACGGCCTTCTCGGCGTCCACTTTGAGTTCGACAGGATCGGAAACGGGATTGTAGTAGCCGATCTCCTCGATGAAAGCGCCATCACGCGGTGCGCGCGAATCCGCAACTACGATGCGATAGAACGGCGCCTTCTTTGCACCCATCCTGCGAAGCCTGATCTTAACCATGTTGTTTTCTCCTCCTGATTGTTTGTTGTAAAATCATCTATCGACTATGGTAAAACCCATCAATCGTCTGTCAAAACGGGAACGGCATGCGCATGCGTCCCTTCTTTTTGCCGCTGCTGAACTGCTTCATCATCTTGCGCGTCGTTTCGTACTGGTTGAGAAGGCGGTTCACTTCCTGCACGGACGTTCCGCTTCCCTTCGCGATGCGCCGTCTGCGGCTGGCATTCAGGATATCCGGCCGGTTGCGCTCTTCCTTCGTCATGGATTTGATGATCGCTTCCATGTGTCCGAGCTGCTTCTCGTCGATCGAGAGATCGCCGAGCTTCTGCCGGTTGAGGCCGGGGATCATGCCCAAGATGTCCTGCATGGAGCCCATGCTGCGCATCTGCTGAAACTGGTCGAGAAAATCGTCCAAAGTAAAGGTAGCGGTCCTCAGCTTCTGTTCGAGTTCCGCGGCTTTCTTTTCGTCAATCGTCGCCTGCGCTTTTTCGATCAGCGAAAGCACGTCGCCCATCCCCAATATGCGAGATGCCATGCGGTCGGGATGGAATACTTCCAAATCGCCGAGCTTTTCTCCCGTACCGGAAAACTTGATGGGCTTTCCGGTGACTTCCCTTACGCTCAGCGCCGCGCCGCCGCGCGTATCGCCGTCGAGCTTGGTGAGGATCACGCCCGTCAGCTCCAGCCGCTCGTTAAAGGACTTCGCCACGTTCACGGCATCCTGACCGGTCATGGCGTCTACAACGAGCAGGATTTCCGAAGGGTGCACCGCTTCCTTCACGTTCACCAGTTCCTGCATCATGTCGTCGTCGATGTGCAGGCGTCCCGCGGTATCGATGATCACGAGATTCAGAAAGTTCTTCTGCGCATAGGCAATCGCTTCCTTCGCCGTCTGTACGGGGTCCGCCTGCCCGCGCTCGAACACCGGGATGCCGACCTTTTCGCCGACAATCTTCAGCTGTTCGATCGCCGCCGGACGGTAAATGTCGCACGCGACCAGCAAAGGCGCTTTCCCGTACTGCTTTTTCAGGTACGAACCGAGCTTCGCGCACATGGTCGTTTTGCCCGCGCCCTGCAGCCCCGCCAGAAGCAGTACGGAAGGGTTCTGCGATCCGAACTCTATTTTTGTCTGCGTGCCGCCCATCAGCTGCGTCAGCTCTTCGTTGACGATCTTGACGACCTGCTGGCCGGGCGTAAGGCTCTCCATCACTTCCTGGCCGACGGCGCGCTCCGTGATATTCTTGATGAACTTCTTGACCACAACGAAATTGACGTCCGCTTCCAGAAGCGCGAGCTTGATCTCGCGCATGATCTCCTGCACGTCCTTTTCGCTCAGCTTACCGCGGCCGGTCAGCTTCTTAAATACGGTCTGCAGTTTTGAAGACAATCCTTCAAACGCCATGTTCATCCTCCAAAATATCGCTCAACGCCCGCAAATGCTCCATCAGGATCGTTTTTTCCGCCTTGCGCATCCCCTCTGCCGAGCGCCGCATGCGGCGGATCTCCCTGCGTATGGACGACTCCTTCTCGGCAAATCCCAGCTGCGCTTCCCACTGCATGAGCTGCTGCTGCGCACGCTTTAAGGTGTCGTTCACCGCCTGACGCGTAATGCCCTCCCGCTGCGCGATCTCCGCCAGCGAAAGGTCCTCCTCGATCGACTGTTCCATCAGACTCCTCTGGTGCGGCGTCAGCAGCGCGCCGTACATATCCAGCAAATATCCGAGTTGGACATGGTCTTCCATTTACAAGCGCCTCATTTCGGTCTGTAAAGTATTTTTCCTTTACACCCGTTCCATTATACACACTTTGCCGGATGTGTCAAGCGTCAATTAAAAAAAGCCGCTTATTCAGCGGCTTTTTCCGTTCCAAGGAGCGCTTGCGCGAACGCCGATGGGTCAAACGGCATCATATCCTCTATCCCTTCGCCCACGCCCACGAAGCGAACCGGTATATTCAGCACGCTCTGCACCGCCACGGCTACGCCGCCTTTTGCGGTGCCGTCGAGCTTGGTGAGAATGATTCCCGTAAGCCCCGTCGATTCGGCGAAAGCCTTCGCCTGCATGATGGCGTTCTGACCGGTCGTCGCGTCGATCACCAAAAGCGTTTCGCACGGGATATCCGGCAGCTCGCGCTGCAGAACGCGCTGGATTTTGGAAAGCTCGTTCATCAGGTTCTTCTTGTTGTGCAGCCGTCCCGCCGTGTCGCAGATCAGCACGTCGCAATTCTTCGCTTTGAAGGAAGCCGCCGCATCGAACACGACCGCCGCGGGATCCGCGCCTTCCGCGTGCCGAACCATCGGCACGCCGCTGCGTTCGGCCCATATCGCCAGCTGATCCGCCGCTGCGGCGCGGAACGTGTCGGCGGCCGCAAGCATCGGCCGTCTGCCTGCGTCCTTGAAAATATGCGCCAGCTTCCCGATCGACGTAGTCTTTCCCACGCCGTTGACGCCCACGATCAGCAGCACCGCTTTCCCCTGATCGGCGGCAAACGCCGTCTGCGGCCGCATCGATTCGGCGATCAGCTCCTGAAGGACGTTCCTCGCTTCCATGCGCTTCGTCAGCTTTTCCGCCTTCACGCGCTCGCGCAGCGCATCCAGAAGGTCCTCCGTGACTTCCATGCCGACGTCGCCCATGATGAGCGCTTCTTCCAGTTCCTCGTAGAAATCGGCGTTGATCCGTTCATCGCCGGAAAAAACGCCCGACAGCCAAGTTTCCCGCGTCTTGGACAATCCCTGTTTCAGCTTTGTAAACCAGCCTTTTTTCTGTTCCATAATTCCTCTTATCCTTTAGACTGCGTCGGCAAATTTCGCCGACACGATTTTAGACACGCCCTGTTCCTCCATCGCTATCCCGTACAGGCAGTTGCACACTTCCATACTGCCCTTGCGGTGCGTAATGATAATAAACTGCGTGTCGGCGGAATAATCCTTCAGGTATTCCGCAAAGCGCGTAACGTTTACCTCGTCGAGCGACGATTCGATCTCGTCCAGTATACAGAACGCCGTGGGCTTTAACGACAGCATCGCAAACAGCAGCGCGATCGCCGTCAGCGCGCGTTCGCCGCCCGAAAGGAGCGACAGAAGCTGCAGCTTCTTGCCCGGGGGCTGCGCGATGATCTCGATCTCACAATTGAGCACGTCATCCTTATCCGCAAGGCGCAGTTCGGCATACCCGCCTCCGAACAGCTGCCGGAAAATCTTTGTAAAATTCGTCTGGATCGTCTGGAATTTATCCAGAAACTCCCTCTTAATGGACGCGGTCAGTTCAAATATCAGCGTCTCCAGATCCACACGCGCCTGTTCGAGGTCGGCGTACTGCGCGTCCAGCATGTCGCGGCGCTCTTTCAAAAGCTGAAAATCGCGGATCGCGTTGACGTTCACGTCGCCCAGCGCGCGCATAGCTTCGCGAATCTCATCCATCCGCACATGCGCCGAGGCGATGCTCAGCGTCTTTCGCATGGAAAGCGCGTCTTCATACGTCAATTCGTACTCGTCCCAGATGCGCTGTTTCAGCGTATCCAGTTCCATCTGGTTCTTCGTCAGGTTCAGCTCCTGTTTGTAACGTCGTTCCGTAAGGGCGCGCACATCCGCCGTCAGCGCGTCTTTCCGGTCGCGCTTTTCGCTCAGGTTCAGCATCGTCCCCGCGCGTTCATCCTCCAACGCGTTCTGCGTTTCCCGCTGCTCGTCGGCTAAAGCGCGCTTCCCTGTGAGCGCCGCCTCGGCGCGCTCCTTTTCTTCCCGCAGGCTCCCAATCTGCCGCGCGATCCTATCTAAGAGCTCATCAGACTGTGCGGCCGCCGCTTCCAGCCTCCGAATCTCCGCTTCCAAGCGTCCGCTCTCTGCGATTGCGGCCGACTGTTCCTTCTGCGCCGCCATCTGCTGGACTTTCTGTTCCGTAAGCATGGCGCCGATCTCTTCCGCCTGCGCGCGGAGCTTATTCAGTTTCGCCTGCGTATGCAATACGTCCTCTCTGGTCGCCGCATTTCCTTCTTCCAAAACATTCTGCGCGTCTTCGGCCTGTCTCCTGTTTTCTTCCATCTGCGCCATGCTGTCGTCGATCTGCGCGCGTTCGCGCATAAGACGCTCCAGCGCTTCGCGGTTCTGCTCCGTTTCACGCGCGATAATATCCGCTTTTTCCTTCAGGGTCGCGATCGCAATCTCCTGCGCGTGCCGCTCCTCATCCAACGAGGCAAGCCGTCCCCGATATGCCTCCAGGCGTTCCTTCGACTGCGCGTGTTTCGCCTGCCGCTCATCCCGCTCCTGCTTTCGGGCCTCGATCTTCTGCAGCAGTTCGCCCATTTCTCTTTCGCGGCCCAGCAGGCTGAATTCCTTCTTCTGCAAACTGCCGCCCGTCATCGAGCCGCCAGGATTGATGATATCCCCCTGCAGCGTCGCGATACGAAAAGCCGATCGCGCTTCCCTGTTGATCGCGATCGCGGCGTCCAGATTTTCCACCAGCACGGTGCGGCCCAACAGGTTTTCGATCGTGTTTCGGTATTGCGGCGCAAACTCCACCAGCTCCGACGCTACGCCGATACAGCCGTTCGTCCGCAAAAGCGCGCGTTCCGCCGCCGTAAGCGTGCGGGGGCGCATGGAAGAGACCGGCAGCAGGGTCGCTCTGCCGTACTGTTTTTTCCTCAGGTATTCGATGATGTATTTCGCATCCTCGGGCGTAGGCGTGACGATATTCTGCAGCGCCGTACCGAGTGCGCTTTCCAGCGCCGTTTCGTATTCTTTGGGCACGCGCATGATCTCGGCCACGGTGCCGAGTATGCAGTTTTTCAGCGCGGGATCGCGCCTGCTGTCGCGCAGTACATTGCGTACGCTCGCGTAATACCCCTCGTGCGCCTGCGCCATTTCCAGAAGCACCTTGTGCCTCGATTGCAGCGCGTGTATCTCGTTTTCTAATGTGCGGACCCGCTCCAGCAGTTCTTCCTGCGCCGCCTGTTCCTCTTTTTGTCCGGCAAGCGCGTCGTGATACGCGCGAAGCGCGGTATCGTGTATTGCCGCAGATTCTGTTAGCTGTGCCTGCGCTTCCTCGTATTCCTGCTGCAGATTCGCACGTGTGACCTGAAGCGCCGTTTCTTCCTGCGCAATGGCTTCAAGGCGCTGCCTGAAGGATGTGCGCATGGCTTCGTAGCGCGACAAAGCGCTTTTCGCGTCCGCGATGCGGTTCATAGAATCCATCAGGCTGTTCTTCTGCGTTTCCAGCAGCGCTTCCACGCGCGCGATCTGCGCGCCGCAGTCGTCCGCATCCTTTTGCGTTTCCGCTACGCGCGCATCGATCTGCTCCAGCACATCCGAATACTGCGTCTGCCGTTCCTGTTGGCTTTGTGCAGTATCCGCCAGTATACGGGCACGCCGGCGGTTTTCCTCCTGCTCCCGAAGGACGCGTGCGTGCTCCTGAACCTGATTTTCCAAACGTTCTTCCAGAACCTTCAATTCGCCGCTCTGCGACTGCGCGTCCGACATTGAGGCGATCAGCTCGCTCTGCGACTGGCTGATCGTCTGCTCCAAAGCCGCCAGGCGCGTTTCGATCTGCGAGCATTCCTCTTGAATCCGCGCTTCATCCGCCGCTTTTTCGTCGATTTCACGGGTCAGCTGCTCGATCGCGCCCGTCAGATTGCGTTCCCGCTCGTGATAGCGATCCCATTGATGCAGGAACACGTTGACGTCCAGTTCCTTAAATTCGTCGCGCAGCAATAAAAAGCGTCTGGCGTCTTCGCTTTGTTGTTCCAGCGGTTCCAATTGTAATTCGAGTTCTGAAAGAATATCGTGGATGCGTACCAGATTTTTCTGTGTGTTTTCCAGTTTGCGTTCCGCCTCTTCTTTTCTGGTGCGGTAACGCATCACGCCCGCCGCCTCTTCCAAGGTCGTTCGGCGGTCGTTCGATTTATTGGATATGATCTCGTCCACTTTGCCCTGGCCGATGATCGAATAGCCTTCCTTGCCTATTCCGGTGTCCCGAAACAGCTCCTGAATGTCGCGCAGGCGGCAGCTCATGCGGTTGATGGAATACTCGCTCTCTCCCGAACGGTAGACCCGCCGCGTGATCGCCACTTCCGTATACTCCACAGGCAGATAATGATCGCTGTTGTCAAAGGTGAGCGTGACCTCACAATAGGCCTGCGGTTTGCGTTCCTGTGTCCCGTTGAAGATCACGTCTTCCATACGCATGCCGCGCAAAGCTTTCGCGCTTTGTTCGCCCAAAACCCAGCGCACCGCGTCGGCAATATTGCTCTTCCCGCTCCCATTCGGCCCGATGACCGCGGTAATGCCTTCTTCAAACCGCAATTCAGTTTTACGCGCAAACGACTTGAAGCCGTTCAATTCCAGTTTCGTAAGGCGCAAGTCATCCTCCTGTTTTTCGGCACATGCGTTCTTTGGGTTATCCCTTTATCGTAGAGGTTGTTTCGTCTAAAACGCAGATACGCGTTTTTATCCCAGCGCATTCAAAGAAATCAGTCCCTGCTTTGCCGCAAGCTGCCCCGCTTTCTGCTTTGTCGCTCCTTCGCCCTCGCCGATCACGGAAGCATTGAGCAGCACCTGCATCACAAATACCTTTCTGTGATCCGGTCCGGTCTCGGACACAAGCTGATACTGTACGTTCCCCAGCCGCTTCTTCTGTGCGTATTCCTGCAGCATCGTTTTGTAGTCTTTAATGTCCGTTTCCTCGGAGCCCTCCAAGGCGCTGATGACGTACTTGCCGATAAACAGCTTGGCCGGCTCCAGGCCGCCGTCCAGGTATATCGCGCCAATCAGCGCTTCCAGCGCGTCCGAAACGATGGAAGGCTTTTCCCTTCCGCCCGTACTCTCTTCGCCGCGCCCAAGGCGCAGGTACTCGGCGACGCCCAATGTGTTCGCCGCCTGATACAAGGCGGGCTCGCAGACCAGCGACGCACGCAGGCGCGTCATTTTTCCCTCCGACATCGCCGTGTAGCGCTCATATAAATAGGTGCTCACACACAATTCCAAAACCGCGTCGCCCAGGAATTCCAGCCGTTCATTGTGAACTGCATGTTTCCCATCGCCTTTGACAAAAGACGTATGCGTCAACGCCGCGTTCAGCAGCGCTTTATCGTGGAATACGTAGCCGATGCGCGATTCCAGCTCGCCTGTGTCGGGTATCCGTTGAGTATGCACGGCGCTTTCACAACTCGCTTTCTCTGATAGATTGCCTGTCGAAAGAAAACCCGCAGCCGTTACGGTGCGGGTCGGGAACGAACAGCGATTATCTATTCTTTATGTTTTCCCACACATCGCCTACTGTGTGCAGTCCGGGCAGATCATCATCGGAAATCTGGATGTCGTATTCCTGTTCCAGATCCATGATGAGCTCCACTATATCCAGAGAATCTGCCTTTAAGTCTTCGATCAAGCGCGATTCCATGGTTACCTTTTCCGGCGAAATCTGCAACTGCTTTGCGATCACATCGCGAACCTGTTCAAATTCCACTGCTTCCTCGCCTCCTACGCTTTTGCAAACATTGTAAGTATAATTGCTTTTGTTGTTTCAGTCTAGTATATACGTTTGCGCCTGTCAATCCTCTGTGTTGTTCATTTGCGCGATCGCACGGCCGATTTCTTCCGTAACGTTGTTCAAAACGTACGTGCGCGCCTGCCCGATCGCCGCCGTAAACGCTTTGGCGTTGGAGCTGCCGTGCGCCTTGATTATCCCACCGCGAACGCCCAGGAACGGCGCTCCGCCGTGTTCCGTGTAATCCATCTTCCGCTTTACGCGCTTGAACGCGTTCATGGAGAGCATCCCGCCGATCTTCGAGCGCAGGCCGGACATGAGTTCCGTTTTGATCTGGTACATCATCTCCATCGCCACGCCTTCCGTGCACTTAAGAACCATATTCCCGACAAAACCGTCGCATACGATCACGTCGAATTCGCCGGAAAGCAGGTCCCGCGCTTCGCAGTTGCCTACGAAACAGATCGGCGTCTTCTCGAGGAGCGGATACGTCTGTTTCGTCAGATCGTTCCCTTTCTGTTCTTCCACGCCGTTGTTGAGCAGCGCCACGCGCGGTTTCTCCAGTCCCATCACCTTCTGCATGTAGACCGAACCCATCAGCGCGTACTGCTGCAGCCAGGACGGCTTGCAGTCCACATTTGCGCCCGCGTCCAGCAGAAGAGTGCATCCTCCGCTTCGGGTGGGCAGGAGCGGCGCGAGCGCAGGCCGCATCACGCCCGGCAGACGGCGCACATAAAGCGTCGCACCGGCCAGCAGCGCGCCGGTATTGCCCGCCGAGACTAGGCAATCCGCCTCACCGGAAGCCACAAGATCCAACGTCGCCACCAAGGACGACTGCTTCTTCTGGCGGATGGCCTCTACCGGATGTTCGTTCGTGCCGATGATGTCCGGCGCATGCTTCACCGTCGCGCGCGCGCCGTCGACGCCTCTTTCCGAAAGCATCGTTTTGATTTTCTCTTCATCTCCGCAAAGAACCAAATCGATATCGTCGTACGCTTTCAGCGCCGCGGCGACGCCGTCTACCACGGCCTGCGGCGCATTATCGCCGCCATATACGTCGATCGCTATTTTCACAGGCAATTACCCCTTACCATCAATCTTTTCTTATTATATTACCCTTTTTTTACCGTAATTGCAACTAAACAAAAAGATTCCCATTTCCACGGGAACCTTCATGCTGCAATTGTGATGGTCAATTCTTTGCCGCCTCATCCATTTTCAGGACCTGCCTGCCATCGTAGTAGCCGCATTTCTTGCAGACACGATGTGCGAGCTTGGGCTGGTGGCACTGCGGACATTCAACGATGCCAGGCAGGGTCAGCTTCCAGTTTGCCCTGCGGGAATCGCGCCGAGCCTTCGATGTTTTTCTCTTGGGGACCGCCATGGTTACACCTCCTTACTCTCGTTCAAAAACTTTTCCAATGCACTGTACAGAGTGCCGGTTTGTACTTTATTATTTGCACAGTCACACGCTGTCGTGTTCAGATTCGCACCGCAGACTGGACACAGGCCCAGGCAGTCTTCTTTGCACAGACTCTGTATGGGTATGTGCAGGAAGAGATTATCCAGAACCAACGCGTCTAATTCCAACACGTCGCCTTCGAACAGATAGCTCTCCTCGTCGTCGGCCTGACGCACGCGCATGAAGCGTTCGTCAAACGGAATTCGCATCGGTTCATCAAACTCCGTAAGGCATCTCGCGCAGGTGGAGCGCAATGCGGTCGTGACGGTTCCGCTGGCAGAACAGCCCGAATCGTCGAATGTATACTGCATATCCACATGCACCGGCTGCGCGAATTCGATGACCCGTCCACCAAAATCCTGTTTGCCGAAACATTCTTCCAAGCTGACGGAAAACGTTTGACCCGGCTGCTTTAACGCTTCTGCAACGTTAATCTTCATGGTGTGCTCCTTCAAGTCAACTATCAGTCATTTTATCTATTCCGGAAGCGTTTGTCAACTGCCTATTCCAGAAAAGAATCACTTTCTCCTGCGCGCTCTTTTGTCGAAGCCTTCCCGTTCGGGCAATCGTACGTCCGTTCGACGCGCGTGAACCGTATATCGCACCGGTTTTTAAGTTTTTTAAGAAAAAAGATAGTATATCCGGAAAATGTGTATTATAATTATTTTTGTGCGTTGTATACGTATGCATGGAGGTTCGTGATTTGAAGCAGTATTATGTCTTGATCGGCAATTTCGGCAGCGGGAAAACGGAGCTTGCGTTGAACCTTGCGCTGCATGCCGTCAAATCCGGAAAAACCATGCTGGTGGATCTTGATACGATCAATCCGGTCTTCCGCTCCGCCGAACGGCACGAGATGCTGAATGCGGCAGGCGTGCGTTTTTTATGTCCGACATTCTCCATCTCCAACGTGGACGTGCCGGTGCTGCCGCCCGATATTTACGCCGCGTTCGATTCCGAGCTGGATACCGTGATATTCGACGTCGGAGGCAATCACATAGGCGCAACGCCGCTGGGATCCTTTTATCAAAGGTTCCGCACGGTGCCGCCCGAGACGCTTCACGTGCTTTATGTGCTCAACCCCTATCGCCCGTTCTGTGAGACGCCGGAGGAAGTGCTGAACATGATGGACAAGATCATGCTGCATTCGCGCCTCAGGATCACCGGACTGATCAACAACGCCAATATGGGCGCCGATTCGGAAGCCGCGCATCTCTGCAGCGGTTATCAGATCATCCGCAAAGTCTCCGAAGCCAGCGGCATCCCCGTGGCCGCGACCTGCGGGCAGGAAGGCATACTGCGCGCGTTCGAGGAGATGGCGCAAAATTCGGCGCTGGACGCCCGTTATATCGGCAGGCTCCTGCCGATCACGATCTACACGCATCGCGATTGGGAAAGATTTACGCAACTGGGAATGTAATTGCCGCTTGGGCGGCACGCCATTTAAAGAATATTGAGAAAGAGGTCTTTTGCTTATGGTTCAGTTTTTCATCGACGAAGAGCGTTGCAAGGGATGCGGGCTTTGTGTTCGCGCCTGTCCCAAAAAAATCGTGCAGCTTGCAAAAACCAAGCTGAATTCCAAGGGCTACCATCCTGCGCAGATCACGGACGTCTCCGCATGCGTCGCATGCGCCGCCTGTGCGCGCACATGCCCTGACGTAGTCATTCAGATCGAGAAATGAGGAGGAAAATACTATGGCCAAAAAACTGATGAAGGGCTGCGAAGCTATCGCGGAAGCCGCCATACAGGCAGGCTGCCGCTTCTTCTTTGGCTATCCTATAACGCCGCAAAACGACATCCCCGAATACATGTCGGCGCGCATGCCGCAGGTCGGCGGCTGTTTTTTGCAGGCTGAGAGCGAAGTGGCCGCGATCAATATGCTTTACGGCGCGGCCGGCGCCGGCGCCCACGTCATGACGACGTCGTCAAGCCCCGGAATCAGCCTGATGATGGAAGGTATCTCATACATTGCCGGCGCTGAGCTGCCGTGCGTGATCGTCAACGTCGTACGCGGCGGCCCCGGGCTGGGGTCGATCATGGCATCTCAGGGCGACTATTTCCAGGCCACCAAGGGCGGCGGACACGGCGACTATCACTGCGTCGTTTACGCGCCGCATTCCGTGCAGGAAGCGATCGATCTGATGATGATCGCGTTTGACGTGGCGGATCGCTATCGCACGCCCGTTATGATGGTCGCCGACGCGATCATCGGGCAAATGATGGAACCCGTAGAGATCAAGGCCCCCGAAAGCTTCCAAGTCATAGAAAAGCCCTGGGCCACAACGGGATACGATCCCAACGGCACGCGTCCCCGCGCCATCGTAAACTCCCTGTATATCGAGATGGAAGAGCTTGAAGCCATGAACCTCCGCCTCCAGGCGCGCTATCGCGAGATCGAGCAAAAAGAGGTTCTTGTGGAAAACTACCATTTGGAAAACGCCGAATACCTGATCTGCGCCTACGGCACGGTCGCGCGTATCTGCAAGACCGCCATCGCCATGCTCGAAAAGCAGGGCGTGCATGTGGGCATGGTACGTCCCATCACGATCTGGCCGTTCCCGAAGGACGCCATGCGGCAAGCCGCCTGCGCGCCCAACGTGAAGAAGGTGCTGACGATCGAAGTCAGTTCCGGTCAGATGCTGGAGGACGTCCGCCTTGCGATCAACGGCGCAAAGGAAGTTGAGTTCTTCGGCACGCCGGGCAGCCGCATGCCTTCCGCCGAAGACATCGTAGCGAGAGTTCTTCAAATGAGGGGGGTCTGATCTATGGCAACCGTATTTAAAAAAACACCCGTAATGACGGATACAATCATGCACTATTGCCCCGGCTGCGGCCACGGCATCGTCCACCGTCTGATCGCCGAAGTGATTGAGGAGATGGGCATGCAGAACCGCACGATCGGCATCTCCCCCGTCGGCTGCGCCGTATACGCGTACCGTTATCTGAACCTGGATATGCAGGAAGCCGCGCACGGCCGTGCGCCGGCGCTTGCGACGGGCATCAAGCGCGTGCTGCCGGATCGCATGGTATTCACCTATCAGGGCGACGGCGACCTCGCTTCCATCGGTACCGGGGAAATCGTTCAGGCAGCGCACCGCGGCGAAAAGATCACCGCGATCTTCATCAACAACGCGATCTACGGCATGACGGGCGGACAGATGGCGCCGACGACCCTCGTCGGGCAGAAGACCACCACGTCGCCTTACGGCCGTGACAAGGATCATTGCGGCAGTCCGATCCGCATGGCGGAAATGCTGGCGACGATCGAAGGATCCGCTTACATCGAGCGCGTGGCGCTCAACAACAACGCGAACATCATCCGCGCCAAGAAAGCCATTCGCAAAGCCTTCGAAACGCAGATGGCCGGCAAGGGATTCTCAATGGTCGAAGTCCTTTCGACCTGCCCCACCAACTGGGGATATTCGCCTGTTGAAGCCATAGAATGGCTCGAGCAGAACATGATTCCCTATTACCCGCTCGGCGTGAAAAAGGAGGTTTGACCATGCTGGAAAGAAACTTGATTGCCGGTTTCGGCGGCCAGGGCGTGCTTTTGATCGGTCAGCTTTTGGCCTACGCAGGAATGCTGGAAGGGCGCGAGGTTTCCTGGCTCCCCTCTTACGGCCCTGAAATGCGCGGCGGCACGGCAAATTGCAGCGTTATTATCTCCGACGAGCCCGTCGGTTCTCCGCTCGTCAGCAGCGCTACCAGCCTGATCGTGATGAACCGTCCGTCGCTGGAGAAATTCGAATCGATCGTGAAGCCCGGCGGGATGCTGTTTATCAACAGCTCCATCATCGACATCAAAGCAACGCGCACGGATATTGACGTATATTACGTCCCCTGCAACGACCTTGCGGAGGAAATGGGAAATCCGCGCGTTGCCAACATGATCATGCTGGGCGCGTACATCGCAAAATCAAAGTGCGTCGATATCGAAAACATCCTTAAAGCGCTCCTTGCAAAGCTGGGCGAAAAGAAGGCGCATTTGATCCCCGAAAACCGCGAAGCATTGCTCAAAGGCGCTTCCGCAACCGAATAATAGCGATCGAACAGCAAAAATCGTCACTCGTTTGAGTGACGATTTTTATTTCCCGTAAGCACGCAAGGACTTATATGTCCGGACGCTCAACAAACGAACCTCGCAACGGCAAAGACGCGGCACACGGCGGACGCGACGAGCGACAAAGAAGTGTTCGACGCGGCGGCCTTGCGCGTGAAGCAGAAACAGTCCGATCTGTCGGCGTTCTTGAAGGAGAACGGGCTGAGCGCCAGCGTTTACAGGACACAGGTTGTAGGGTATAATAGAGATGTAAATCGTGCCGTTGGTGAAAGTATTGATCGACAGGGGCGAGAACGTCAGGCACAAGAACTCGAACGGCAAATCATTGCTGAAATTAAAGCGGCAGGAATAAAAGGCCATATAAATCTTCATCCTGTTATTCCTGACGTAAAAAGTTTAGGCTTTGATGATACCCATATTAACATTGAACGCAGACACAACGTGACCCGCGAACAGGCAGAAGCCTATATTATAAATGCTAAAGTATCAATAAGCAGGAGATCAGCAGGCCGCGCGTTTGAAAATTTTTATAGCTACGATGGCGCATCCTATGTTGATATTGAAGAAGCGGTTATACGTACAGCCTTTGCGTCTACTCAATTTGACGAAAGGACACGCGCCATGATGGAGGTATTAAAGAAGTATGGAATTAAATGAACCAACACTTATATGTCCAGTTTTGGGAACTGATATTTATGCTGCTGCGTGTATCGTCTATCAAGATTGTGTAGATGGCATGATAAAAGCTCACAATTTACCAGCGGCATTTAGAGCCGTTAAAAACTATAGAGAGACATGTGAAAACTGTCCTAACCGCGAGCCTGAGTAATAAACTATTTACACCCAGCGCCTTGCACACGCACGGCGCTTTTATTATGCCTGAAAGGAGGAATCCCAATGTCTGAATGCAAACACGATCTGATCGGCAGCGCGGACGGCGTGACGTGCAAAAAATGCGGCCTGCACTTGACGCATAAGGAGTATCAGGAATTTCTGAAACCGAAACCAGCGCAGGAAGAAAAACCCGCGCCGCAGCCAGAAGTTCGGGCGATTTCAAGGCCGCTAAAAGCGAATCAATCGACGCTGTCTATGACCGCCTCGACCACGGCGACAGGCGCATGCCGTATGCCGGGCCGCTGAAGAAACCGCAACGAAAAAAGCGCCCGTTCAGGCGCTTTCGTCAGTTGACTTACTTCTTGTCCCGGCAAACTTATACTTCCGGTTCGATCAAACCGAAGTTACCGTCTTTCCGTTTATAAATAACATTGATCACGTTCGTCTGCGCATTCAGGAACACAAAGAACTGATGGCCGACCAAATCGAGCTGGAGCATTGCTTCCTCCTCGGTCATCGGTTTCATGCTGAAGCGCTTCACGCGCACGATCTTTGTTTCGGCCTCTTCCTCATAATCTTCATATGCGCCTCCAAAAAGCGGCTCGTCATATTTGAACGCGCCTACTTTCAAATCCTTCTCCAAACGTGTCCTATGGCGCAAAATCTGTTTTTCCAGTTTATCGAGCACATTGTCGATCGACGCGTACATGTCGCCCGTGACTTCTTCCGCACGGATCAGCCCGCCATCGTATGCAATGGTCACTTCCACGATATGCCGGTTCCTCTCTACCGCCATAGTCACTTTGACTTCCGTGTTCTGGGGGAAATATCTTTCCAGCTTTCCTACTTTCTTTTCGACCAGACTGCGCAAATAGTCAGACACTTCAATGTTTTTGCCGGAAATCAGAATACGCATGCAACTCACTCCTTCTCTCTGCGCGTGGAGCGCGCTTGTTCTGCCTTCTTAAATATAATTCTATGAAGGTCAGTCCTTTTCCTGCAAAAATATGCGCCGTTTTTCATTTATAGAATCATTCATCCGATATTCAACGATGTGCGCTTTTATGCAAGCGAAGCTTTCCGGCCGCGTTCAGAACGGCTGCGGCGCGGTATTGATGTAATGCGCAAAGGCAAACGTTAAGTTTTCGTGCTGCTGTTTCTCGCCGATATGTTCAAGCCGCCAGCTGCGGCCCAACGCAAGGTGCCAGTCGGCGCATGCAGATGCATATACATGCGTGATCCACGCATCCCGGCAGTAAGGCGCCAACTGCGCGTAGACGCTCTCTCCGCCGATGACGAACGTCTCGCTGCCGTCCTCTGTCAGTGTGTCAAACAACTGCCGCATATCGGTACAAAGGCAAAAACCCGCCGGAGCCTGCCGCATCGATGAAGAAAGCACGATATTGCGGCGCCCGGCGAGCGGTTTCTTTCCCGGCAGACTTTCAAAGGTCTTTCTGCCCATTACGACCGTATGGCCCATGGTTTTTTCACGAAAAAAGCGCATATCCTGCGGGATATGGAACAGCAGTTCGCCATGGCTGCCGATGCCCCATTCCTGATCCACGGCGGCGATCAGGCGCATGATCACTTCTTTCATACCGCCACCGGAATCTTGTACGGGAACGGATGGAAACGGTAATCGTCCAGGCGGAAGCTGTCCAGGGTAAACGCGTAATAATCCGTGACGCTCGGATCAATGTAAAACTTCGGCGCGGGCAGCGGCTCGCGCGACATCAGCTCTTCCACCAGCGGGATATGCTTGTCGTAGATATGCGCGTCAGCGATCACATGCACCAGCTCGCCCGCCTTCAGCCCGCTCACCTGCGCAAACATATGCACTAAAACGGCGTATTGGCAGACGTTCCAGTTGTTCGCGGTAAGCATATCCTGCGAGCGCTGGTTGAGGATGGCGTTGAGCGTGTTCCCGCTCACATTGAACGTCATGCTGTAAGCGCAGGGATAGAGATTCATTTCGTGCAGGTCCTGATGCACGTAAAGATTCGTCATGATCCGGCGGCTGGCGGGATTGTTTTTCAGGTCGAACAGCACGCGGTCGACCTGGTCGAACATGCCCTCCTTATAGGCATGCTTCACGCTCATCTGATACCCGTAAGCTTTGCCGATGCTTCCGTTCTCGTCCGCCCACGAATCCCAGATATGGCTGTTCAGGTCTTTTACGTTATTGGATTTTTTCTGCCAGATCCACAATAATTCGTCCACGACCGCCCGAAAATTGATCTTGCGCAGCGTGAGCATGGGAAATTCCTTCGTAAGGTCGTAGCGGTTGACGATCCCGAATTTCTTGACTGTATGCGCAGGCGTACCATCCTCCCACACCGGGCGGACGGGCAGATTCGTATCCCAAACGCCCTCTTCCAAAATCTGTTTGCAGTTCTGGATAAACAATTCGTCAGCGTATGCCATTGCCTTTCCCTTTCAGGTATTCACCGCCGTTACGCCGGTATTTCCGGCTCGCCGTCTTCTTTCGTATATCGTTCCAGCTTCACGTTTGCCTGCTGCAGCAGCTCCACCGCAAAGTGATCCGGGTACCCTTCCCCGTATACCACGCGCGAGATCCCCGCGTTAATGATCATCTTCGCGCAGATCACGCAGGGCTGATGCGTGCAGTAAAGCGTCGCGTCCTCAATGGATATCCCCAGGCGCGCCGCCTGAATGATCGCGTTCTGTTCCGCATGGATCGCGTAGCAGACCTCGTGCTGCGTGCCGGAAGGGATGTTGCGCTTGCGTCTGAGGCATTCGCCGCGCTCTACGCAGCTCGGCAGCCCCGCAGGCGCGCCGTTGTAGCCGGTAGTGATAATCCGTTTGTTCTTGACGATGATCGCTCCGATCTTCCGGTTTTCCTGATAGCAGCTCGACCAGTTCGCGATGGACTTCGCCAATTCCATAAACCGATCATCCCATTTTGTCCACGTCGACACGCTTACACGCTCCTTCCTCATTTTTATTTATTATACATGAAAACAACGTCCTTGTCACCGCTGGATGACTTTTGCCTTGCGCAGCAGCGGTATGATCACCCAGAGCAGCACCGTATACAAGGGGATCATCACCACCTGATTGACGGCTCTCGGAATCATGACCGCGAGCGGCATGCCGTAAAGCGCCATCAACAAAAACGAATTGCAGAGCACCGAACCGATCACCTGGCCGACTGCGATCGACAGCAGCAGGCGCGGGAACGTGGGTTTTTGGCCTTTCATGAAGAACAGGCCCGGGATCAGCCCGAAAAGTATGCCTATGATCGTAAACCACGGCACGTACGCGCCGACCGGGAACAGTATCGCCTGCAGGAAATCCGTCAGCGCGCCCACGCAGCCGCCGTATACCGGCCCGTACAGCACGCCCGCGAGTATGACCGGCAGCACGCCGAAACCGATCTTCACGGAGTACCCGCCGAATAAAAACGCGGGGATCTTGAGCATGCCGCCCAAGAGCACCCCCAAAGCCGTGAGCATTGCGCATACCGCCAAAGCCCGCGTGTCTTTGTAAAAAACTCGCATGAAAAAAGCACCTCCCAAAAATATCCGGTAGGCGCAAACAGCACGAAACCATTGTTTCATGCGCATTGCGCAGCGGACGCGATACCGTACCGCGGAACGCATTTTGTCCCTTCGTGTAAGGGCAACTTCCCATCCCTTACCACTTAACGCGCGGTATCTACTCTGCTAAGAAAAGTATAACAGCTTATCCGCCGCATTTCAACCTTCAAACAAAAAAGGGCCAGCCCGAAGGCAAGCCCTGTCTGTTCATTTTGTTCATTCGTCTGTAGGGAGCACATACGTCACGCGCGTACCGATACGCCCCAGAGAATCCGTTTCGTAATAATTCAAATACAGCTCCGGCATCGTGCGCGAAGGGATGACGTCCGCCACACGCAGATCCATCAACGCCGTGCTGGTACCTGTTTTCAGATCATAGACCCAGAGCGTGTACGGATAAGGGTCCGCGGGTTCCTGAACGGTCGGCGTTTCCTCCTCCGTTTCCCCGTCCTGTTCCTCATCCGCGTTTGCTTCCGCTTCTCCCAGCTGGTCGTCCTCGCCCGTCAACCGGTTTTCCACGTAGTAGAGCTTGCTGCAGTCCGCCGACCAGAAATAATCGTACACGAAAAATTCGTCGTTGATCGTAGTCAGCCGGCCGGTCTCAAAATCGTACAGGGAGAAAACCGATTCGCCCTCCATTTTATTCGCATTGACGATACACATATATCGGTTGTCGTTGGAGATGCTGAATTCGGAGCCCGATAAGAACTTCTTGCGCACGCCGCCTTCGGGCCGGATCTTGTAAATCACGGATCCCTCTTCCATATTGCTGGACTGTATAAAATACAGTTCCCCGTCCACGTATCCGATGCTGCCTTCATCCGCGCCGCTCTTTTCGACCAGCGCGTAGCGTTTCTGTTCGTCCGGCACCGAATAGTCGAACTGATGTATCTGCAAAGTGTTCGAACCGGTCACGGCATAGATGATATTGCCCAGCGGATTCCAGATGAAGCAGTCGGTCATCGACCCAAAGCCCATTTCCGACAGGTCGTTGAGCACCTCATAGGTATCGGTGTCAAAAACGTACAGATGCGTGCTGCCCTGCGCGAGCTCCAGCACCGCCAGCTTCCTCCCGTCCGGGGAAAACTGCGCCTGTTCAATGGCTTCAAACTCAAAGTTCGTCAGTTTTCTCTCGTTCCCGTAGGAATCCTGCATCCACAGCTCCTGATACTGCGTCTCCTCGCTGCCGATCCCCGTGCGCACCTGACGGCTGAACGCATACGTCCCCCGCTGCGGCCCTTCGCACAGGAACAGCCCGTCGGGAATGAGCACGTCGAGCGTATGCTCTTCCCCGCCAATGCGCACCACGGGGATGTCGTATACGTGCACATAATCCAATGACGCGTCGTATGCCGGCAGCTGCGTGCCGGTGAGCGCCACCGTCGTCCATTTCTGCTCGTGCACGTCCGCCGCCTGTACGGCGTACTGCATATACTCCTCCGCTTCTTCCTGCGTTTCAAACGGCTGCGATATGAGCAGCGTATGCTTCAAATCGTCCGCCAGAGTCGGCAAAAACGCGAGCTCACTGGAAAAAGTGCCGTTGCAATAGTCCTCAAACGCATTGACGGTGACGAAGTATTCTTCCTTTTCTTCGCCGTCCTGCACGGGTTTCAGCGTGATGCGCAGCTCATCGCCGCTCTCCTGCACGCGAAACACTGCATCCGAAGTAAGCTGGAAGTAAACGCTCAAGCGTTCGTGGTCCACGAAGGACTGCTGGAACGTCGACGCGATCAGATCCGACTGCATATCCATATCGTAGGTATAATCCCAATAGGCGGGCGACTCGAATTCCACGACGAACCGATACGGCTTTTTTATCATGCGCGCCGTGTAAAGCGGCACGCCGCAGCCCGCTGTTTCCTCCGCCGAGCCCGAACGCCGGCTTCCCTGCGCAAAACGGAAGGTCAGCACGGTTTCGTCCCCCGACTGTTTGACCGCCGAAAGCGTTTTGATATTGACGTCCGCCGCATCGGCGCCGCCGAGGATGCTTTCTCCTTCCTTTGTATAGCCGGCGTAAGCATCCGTGACCGCCTGCTCCTCTTTCCCTCCGGCACAGGCGGCAACGGAAATGAGAAGCAGTACGCACACCAGGCCGATGGCAACATACCTGCACAGCTTCATGACTAACCTCGCAATGCTTATTTGTCGGTATTATATCATTTTTTATACGATACCGCAAAGTGGGCCCAATAATCCCTTCCCGCCTGGGCTTTTGCGGGCCTGCGGCAAGAGCCGAAGAAATTTTTTATTTTTTTATAAAAACATGTTGCAAACCCAAAAAAAGGTGGTATTATATAGTCAAAGAAAGTCAAAGTTAATAAAAGTCAAAGTGAGGTGAATCCAATGTCGGTATTGTCTGACAGCATTGAACTGTTCATCAAGGAAATGATGGAACAAAGCAATGAAGTCGCACTGCAGCGCAACGAGCTGGCACAGTATTTCGCCTGTGCGCCGTCGCAGATCAATTACGTGCTTGCGACGCGTTTCACGCCCGACCGCGGATACAT